>Ga0193726_1000257_pt1 | contig 68540 bp, 53 predicted proteins | sample H2c1metaG_FD_144928 | JGI IMG/M metagenome (GOLD analysis project Ga0193726, IMG submission 144928) | Soil microbial communities from a riparian zone of the East river system, Colorado, United States - H2c1 | ecosystem: Environmental > Terrestrial > Soil > Riparian zone | place: USA: East River... | reverse complement strand
CGCCCGTTTCTCTCGCGGAACTGATAAAATTGGTCGAATCAGGAAAAATCAGCGGCGCCATTGCCAAAAAAGTATTCGCCACCATGTTCGAGTCCGGCCGTGCACCCGCAGAAATCGTAGCCGCCGAGGGCCTCGCCCAAATCAGCGATACCAGCGTTCTGGAAAAAGCCGCCCAGGAAATCATCGCCAAAAATCCCGACAACGTTGCCAAATACAAATCCGGCAACCAGGGGGTCTTGCAATTTTTCATCGGCCAGCTCATGAAAGCCACCAAAGGCCAAGCCAATCCGCAAGCCGCCGGCGACATCCTCCGCAAATTACTTTCCTAAATGCGGAGCGACCGGTGGCCCTGGCTGTCGATTTCTGTTCTTACCGGAAAGCGCGGCTTCCGTTGCGCCGCGCAGCGTGGCCGCAAGACGCTTTGCCCGCTGAGGGGTTGGCGCTGAGGATCAATGCCAAAAACATTCCTAAAACCCGGCGACAAGGCTCCGGCCTTCAAACTACTCGCCGACCAAGGTGAGGAAATCTCCCTCGCCGATTTCCAGGGCCAGCGAGTCCTGATCTATTTTTATCCGAAAGCCAGCACACCTGGCTGCACGACCGAAGCCTGCGAATTCCGCGATCACCAACCAAAATTCAAAGCGCAAGGGATCCCCGTCCTCGGCATCAGCGCCGATCCCGTGAAATCGCTGGCAAATTTTAAGGCAAAACAAAAATTGAATTTTCCGCTCTTGAGTGACCCCGACCACAAAACCATCGAATCGTTCGGCGCCTGGCAGCTCAAAAAGTTCATGGGCCGCTCCTACATGGGTATAGTTCGCAGCACGTTCCTGGTCGGTCCGGACGGGAGAATCGAACGGGTGTGGGAGAAAGTAAAAACGAAAGGCCACGCTGCCGAGATTCTAAAACAGTTGTAGGGGCGAAGCCCCCGGGTTCCAGTGCTGGAATCTGTTTGCAACAGGAAACTTCTTACAGGTCGACAACCAACTCCTCTGCGTCCGCGCCCGCCGGCGCAATCCTCATATTGTCGAGCAACCGCGTCTTCCCCAAATACGCCGTCACCAATGCATACGACGCCCGCCCCAACCGCGGAACGCTCTCAAACGTTTCCGCATCCACAATCTCCACATATTCCACCCGCGCCAGGGGTTCCTTCTCCAGCACACGCCGCATCACCATCTGCAATTCGAGCGCATCCCGCACACCTGCGGAGATTTCGGTACGCCCCGCACACAGCGCGCGATGCAAAACCGTCGCGGCTTTGCGCTCCTCCTCGTTCAAATACGCGTTGCGCGACGACAGCGCCAGCCCATCCGCTTCCCGCACGATCGGACAAACCACAATCTCCGTATCCAAATTCAAATCTCGCGCCATCTGCACAATCACCCGTGCCTGTTGCGCATCTTTGCGGCCAAAATAAGCAAAGTGCGGCTGCACTATCTGCAATAGCTTCATCACCACGGTCGTTACCCCGCGAAAGTGTCCCGGCCGCGCCGCGCCCTCAAGCCGTGCGCTCAACCCCGATACTTCAACATGCGTAGAATATCCCGCCGGATAAATCTCCGCCACTTCCGGCGCAAACAAAGAATTCACTCCGGCTCTCTCCAATTTGCCTACATCATTCGCAAACGCCCGCGGATATTTCGCAAAATCCTCGGCTGGACCAAACTGTTTGGGGTTTACAAAAAGCGAAGTTATTACGGTTGAACATTCCGCCCGCGCCCGCTGTACCAAAGACAGATGCCCCTCATGCAGCGCTCCCATGGTTGGCACCAGCCCGACAGCGCCTCCGCTCCGCGCAGCCCGCGCCATCTCTTTCATCCACGCAATTGTTCGAATTATTTCCACAGAGAAGGGAGCTCGCTCGTCGAATTACTTTTTCACCTGGGGCTGTGCCGCCGTCGACCGTTCGCGATAAAAATAAATCATATCCGTACCCAGAGGTTTTGCGCCCAATTGCCGCAGCATCGTTGCGACTTGTCCGCGATGATAAGTTCCGTGGTTCGCCACATGCACCAGCGATTGCCACAACGGATTTCGCGCTTCTCCATAGGAAACAGTCTTATATTCAAACTCGCGCTCCAAATCTTCCGCCGTCAGTTCGCTCACAAATTTCAGCAACCCCCGTTCCTGCTCCAGCCAATGCGCCCGCAACGCCTGCAAATCCGCAAAGCGATCCTTCGCCGGGAAGCTCGCAGGCGAATGTCCCAAAAATCTCTCCAACCAGATCCACTCCGCATCGCAAATATGAGTAAGCGTCTCCCGCACCGACCCAAAACTAGATCCCAACGGTTTCGCAAACTGTTCAGCCGTAAGCACGGCCGTAGCCTCCAGCGCCCGCCGGTTCGCCCAGGCGTTGTACTCATACAATTCCCGCATCTTCTCTACCGCCATCCGTCGCACTCCTTTCGCTCGGCAGCAACAGCTGGACTTGCGGGCCGGACCGTTTGAGGCTCGCACGAACCGGGCTCTAGCCCAGGCATTACACTTCAAAAACCTTTTGCCACATCACCCCACAATCGATATCTTGCCGCCATTCTTCTCGCTTTTCCCCGAATGATAGGACTCTCCATCGGACGGAAACGTCCGACCCTGCACGTCGGCACAAAATTCGCGCGCCGCATTCGCAATGATCCCGCCGACATTTGCATACTGCCGCGCAAACTTCGGCGCCGGACCAAACGTCAGCCCCAGCAAATCATGCGTCACCAGAACCTGTCCATCGCAATCCGGTCCCGCCCCAATTCCAATCGTCGGAATCCGCAACTCCTGGGTAATCTGCGCCGCCAACTCGCGCGGCAAGGCTTCCAGCACCACCGCGAAGGCTCCCGCTGCTTCGACCGCCCGCGCATCGCGCAAAACTTGTTCCGCTGTCTCCGACGTTTTTCCCTGCACTCGATATCCGCCGAGCGTATTCACCGACTGCGGCGTCAACCCGATGTGCGCCATCACAGGAATTTCCGCTTCCGTCAGGCGCGCAATCAATTCCAGCCGCCGCTCGCCGCCCTCCACCTTCACTGCTTCCGCGCCCGCCTCTTTCACAAACCGCACCGCGTTCCGCAAAGCTTCGGAAATATCCGTGTGATAACTCCCAAACGGCATGTCCGCCACGATCAGCGCGCGTTTCACTCCGCGTCGCACGGCCCGCGTATGATGCAGCATCTCCTCGACGGTCACGGGCAGCGTGCTGTCGTAACCCAGCACCACCATTCCCAGCGAATCGCCGACCAACAAAACGTCCACGCCCGCTTCATCCAGCAAACGAGCAGTCGGATAGTCCGCCACGGTCAGGCAAGTAATTTTCTGCCCCGGCAAATTTGAATTGTTTTGGTTTTTGGAATCTGCAGCAGGAAGTTTCCGCTGCAGCAATTCGGGCACGGTAACTTTCCCACGGCCCTGGCTGGAAAATGCACTCATCGGTGGCCTCCGGTGCCGCTCCCTAGCTCCAGGATGCAGCCCTGCACCAATTGCAGCTCCACAATAGCAAATTTCCGCGCCCATATCCACCAACCACTACCGTTGGCAGGGTCCGACTAGCCGCCTGGCCTGAAAATAAGCGTCGTCCAACCCGACAGCTTGGCACCAGCAGCAGACTGGCGGTGTCGAACTCATGGGATGAAGAACCCAGGTAAAGCTGGCGTGATATCACTGGTTCTCCTATTTGGCATATTCCTGTCACTTGAGTTCAATCATCTGCACCGCTACGGGCATCTTGTCCCCTTAAGCCTGCACGCGGATGTATTCATTACCACCAGTAACGCTCTACTCGGAGTGGAAGGCGCGGGAAAGATTTATCATGCCGCACTTACGAACTACGGATTTCTTTCCGCCGCAATAGTCGGTTGCGATTATCGGGTATCTGGTGCCCCTGAAACTCAGATCAACTATGTGGTCGAGCGCTGGGACAGCCAGTCAGATGCGTGGAAGATCGTTCCAGAATGGGACTTTTACGGTTACCGTTTGTTCTGCCGTCCTGCATTTGAAGTATCGGACGAACATCGTGTTCGCCACCGACTATGGCCGGGTGAAAGTATTCAAGTGGGCGAAGGCGTTCCCGCTCAAATAGGTGGTTTCCACGTTGGCGATAGCGGTAGGTTCACTATATTTCTGGGCGCAGATGCCGACAGGCATAACGCCCTCTCCACTGCCATCTTTCGGGTAGACCAGGAACCAAAAACTGGAGGCATGCCCACGCGCTTTTCACGCTAGGCGGCGAATGGCTTACGCAGTACTCAACCGCTGGCAGTGTCTCAGCTTGATTTCAGGCGCTTGTGAAGCGCGATGGCTCCCTTCGCCAAGTAGTAGTAGAAGGCCCAGTTCGCGAGCACGCAGATGCTGTAGAACAGGATTCCCTCGCCAACCAAAGTACTGGCCCACGCTGCCACAATAAGCCCCGGAAGATTCGCAATTGCAAGACGTATGCCTGGGGTAGAGTGTACGCCGTACACGGAGACTGCCACGGCCAATGAAATCGCCATCACGGCGGCGACCAACAAAGTTGAGAATCGCAGTCCCGTACAAGCCTCGTCTTAGCGGCCCTAGCCTTCCAGCAGCGCCACGATATCACGAAGCTCCCAGAAGCCATCCGCAATACCAGCGGCTATCGCAGGTGTTACCTGTTCGAGGTTGTTTAACCGTGTGGGGCCGCTCCGCAGGCGGTAGCTTCAATGCAGCCAGTCGCGCAATCGCCCTACACCTTGGCCTGATGCTTTCATCGCTGCCCTGCAAATACTTAAGTATCCGCTTGACAATGCCTGGTTCTTCACCGATACTTAAGCGCGTACTTAACAAACATCACCCGAGGAAATCATTACCATGGCAAACCAATCCGTGACCCACGCCACTTACGCCATCGAGCGCACGTATCCCGCCTCTCCTGAACGCGTCTTCGCCGCCTTTTCCGACCCCGCCAAAAAACGCCGCTGGTTCGCCGACAGCGCATCCGGTCAAGCTGAATCCTACGAACTAGATTTCAAAGTTGGCGGCAACGAAGTCACCAGTCGCATGATCCGGGGTGGCCCCTACCAAGGCACCCTGCTAACCAACCACTCTAGCTTTCAAGACATCGTCCCGGGCCGCCGCATTGTCTTTGCCTACACCATGTCTATGGGCGACACCCGCATCTCCGCGTCACTGGCTACCGTCGAATTGTCGCCAACAGAGAAGGGAACTTCCCTGGTATTCACCGACCAGGCCGCCTTTTTCGAAGGCGCCGACGGCGCGGAAATGCGCGAACAGGGCTGGCGCAAGTTGTTCGAAGGCCTCGAAAAGGCACTGGTGCCCCGGTGAACGCTCCTGCTGAAAGTGTCCGCCGGCTGTCGAACAAGAAAATCAACATCGACCGCGTTTTCCATGCCCTCGGAGATCCCACCCGCCGCGCCATCGTCGAACAGCTCAGCCAACGGCCCCTCTCGGTCTCCATGCTGGCCAAGCCGCTAGCCATCACGTTGGCTGCAGTGGTCCAGCACCTGGAAATTCTCGAAAAAAGTGGCCTGGTCCACACCGAAAAAGTCGGCCGCGTCCGCACGTGTCAAATCCAATCCGACGGTCTGTCCGTCGCAGAACAATGGATCACCGACCGCCGGGCCCTCTGGGAACGCCGCTTCGACCGCCTCGGCGAATTGCTAGCCGAGCCCGACGAAAAGTGAATCAGGATGATTTGCGAAACACCAAGCAGGGAAATCGCAGCAGATCAATCGGGAGGCCGTATGAACATTGCATTTTTTGGAAGAGTGCGAATTTCGACCACCGCGCCACCGCGCCTCGCGCACCCGGAGCAACTACGCGCAAATTTCCAGCAACTCTGGGAGCACCGCTTCGATGAACTCGACGATCTGCTTAAATCCTCGCAAATAGTCGCAAGCGGTCCGGCCACCGCGGTTGTGTAGTGGGGTCTTTTCAGGGCGCCCTCTTCTCTGCCACCCGCTGCCGCTCGACCGTCCTTCGTCCCGCCGCCTTCTTTGCCGTCCGGTAGCATCCCCGGCCTCATTATTAGTCGATTAGCCCGCGCGAAAAAAGACTCTCGTAACCGGTGATATCTTCTTCGCGTTCCGGCGCCAATTCGCGGAATATTTCAGCCGCAAACGCAAATGGCGCCAACCCGTTTGCCGTAATCACACCCCTGTGACGAATCGCCTGCACTGCGCGGTAGAAACTTTTCCCTCGATACTGTGAAACATGCTCTGCAATAAATTCCGCACCGTTGCTGGTGTGCAATCGGTCCTCGAGCAGCCCCGCGTGGGCCAAAGCCAGAGTGGCCCCACATATCGCCGCGACCGGCCGATGCAACGCGACCATGTCTTGCAACACGCCAGACACCGCCGGCGCTTCGCCTTCGGACCAGGCATCCCCGCCCGGCAAAATCAAAACACTAGCCGATGCCGGCACAAATTCCGCCAATTGCAAATCCGTACTCACCTGCAACCCGCCCATGCTAACCACCGACTTCGAACTCAACCCGATCGTCACTAGCGAATAGCCAAAAGTTCGCCGCAGCTCCGCCAGCGCCGATGCCGCTTCCCAATCCGCAAACCCATCCCGCAACAATGCATAAGCAGCAAGTTTCATAATTGTTCGCAGAGCATAACAAAACACATAAACATCAAATCACGCCGCCACCGCAAAATCGATCCGGTTGTCACGGTTGCGCGCAGCGGCAACACTTCCAGGCCAGCAACTTCGACGCGGCCCGCGCCACTCCCTTTTCACTTAACTCGTCCGGCCTGCACCCGCCCTTTCCACTGACCACCTCTCCCCAACCAATACCGCCAGGCCGAAACCCATGTGGCCCACGCATAAAACATCGCCACCACGGGTAGCGCTGCGGCCCACAACCCCGACAACCGATAAAATTTCACTACCGGCAAAAAGGAAACCACCATCAACAGCCACGCCACTCCCCCCAAAATCCGTGCCGTCGCATCATGCACAAACAACAGTCCCACGGGCGCAAAATAGGTCAAAAACAATCCCGCTAAAGTTCCCGCCAGCAATAGCGCTGAATATCTCAGTTGGGTAAACGCCGTCCGCGCAATCATGTCCTGAATCTCGCCAAATGTCTCATAAGCCCGCAAACTTACGCTCTTCCGCGTCACGCCCATCCAGATTTTTCCATCTTCATTCTTCACCGCTCGTGCCAAGGCACAATCGTCAATCACCTCGCCACGAATCGCTGCTAACCCGGCAATCCGTTCCAGCGCTGCGCGCCGCAGCAAGACGCATCCGCCTGCCGCCCCCGCCGACCGTGCCTCTAAATTCGCAATCCACCGCGGCGGATACAACTGCAAAAAGAAATACAAAAATGGCGGAATCAAGAGTCGTTCGGCAAAGGTCTCCGCCCGCAACAAAACCATGAGCGACGCCAAATCCAGCTGGTTGTGCTCTGCCCGCCCCGCCAGCCGCAACAAGGTATCGGGCGCATGCACAATGTCGGCATCCGTAAACCAAAAAAACTCCGCCGTATCCACTCCCGCCCGCTCCACTCCGTTCTGCAAAGCCCACAATTTCCCGGTCCACCCCGCCGCCAATTCCGTTGCCGCGACTACTGTCACGCGCTCTTCTGCTCCGCACTCCGCCGCCGCCCGCCGCGCCACCTCGGCCGTCTCGTCCCGGCTGTGATCGTTCACCACAACTACGGCCAACTCCCCCGGATACTCCTGCCGCACCAGCCCCGCCACCGCCAATCCAATGGTCTCCGCTTCATCCCGTGCCGGCACTATCGCCATCACCCGTGGCCATCTGCCGAGCGGCACGGGCCGGCTCCGGTCTGCATCAAACTTCCCCAATCTCCAAAATCCTCCTCGCGCGAAAAACAAATACAGCCAGATCCCCAGCGCAGCCGTCGCCAGCAAACTGCTCGCCGAAACTGTTATCAATCCGCTCACAATCGCCCTCACCTGCGCAAATGCCAGCATAAGCGCTACTGGCCCACCAGACAAAATCCCAATCACCTGTCTTAAGCGGTTTCCAACCGAGCCACCGAGTTCAGCGCAACTTTCCTGAAAGTGCCGTCGGAAAGGGCCAGCGAAGGCCCAAGGGGGACAAAATACGTCCCCGGCCTTCAAGTAAAAATAAACTCAGAATGAAGGGAAAAACTACGCGAGATCTTCTTTGCGAATCGGCAGCCGCCGCATGCGCTTGCCGGTTAGTGCAAATACTGCGTTGCAAATCGCCGGAGCGACCACTGGCAATCCCGGTTCGCCGATTCCGGTCGGAGCTTCCGTGCTGGGTACCACATGCACTTCAATTTTGGGCGTCTCATTGATGCGCGGCATCTGGTAGTCATTAAAGTTGGACTGTTCCACTCGTCCGCGATTGATCGTAATCGCGTCGTGCAGCGCTGCGGAAATACCGTAAATCGCCGCGCTTTCCACCTGCGCCCGAATGCCATCGGGATTGATCGGCCGTCCGCAATCGGCCACATAAACCAGCCGTTCGACATGAATCGCGCCGTCTTTCACGCTCACTTCGGCGACAGCCGCGGTATACGATTCAAACGAGAAGTAACCGGCAATCCCGCGCGCCACTCCCTTCGGCAGAGGGCTGCCCCATCCTGCTTTTTCCGCCGCCATTTTCAAAACCGCTTTTTGCCGCGCGGTATCGAGGGGTTTGCCTTCTTTGGGATCGCCAAAATCCGGAATCTTGCGATCGTCGCCAATCAGTTGCAAGCGAAACTTCAGCGGATCGGTTCCCGCTGCCGCCGCCAATTCATCCACAAACGTCTCCACCACAAATCCCGAAGAAGAATGCTCCACCGAACGCCACCACGCGCGCGGCACGCCCGATTTCGCCAGCACATATTCCACACGGAAATTCGGCGTCTGATACGGAATGAATGCCGCCGTCGCAAACTCCGACTTGTCCGCGTTCGCTTCGCCCTTGTCGCCCCACACTGCTTCAATCGAAGTCGAAGTCTGAAAATGTTTCCACGCAGTTACGTTGCCCTGCCCGTCGAGCGCGCCCTGGAACCTGTGGTAGGACGCTGGTCGGTAAAAATCGTGCTGCAGATCATCCTCCCGGGTCCACAGAACCATCACTGGTTTTCCGGTAACCTTGGCTACCTGCGCCGCTTCCACCGCAAAATCCGCCTGGTAGCGCCGTCCAAATCCTCCACCCATCAGGGTGGTATGTACTTTCACCGATTCTTTTGGCAGCCCGGCTATCTTTGCAATCACTTCCTGCGCCCACTGCGGCGCTTGGGTGGGAATCCAGGCTTCTGCTCCGTCCGGCCGGATGTGCACCGTGCAATTCATCGGCTCCATGCAGGCGTGCGCCGCGAATGGCAATTCGTAAACTGCTTCTATTTTTTTCGCTGCCGATGCTAGTGCCGCATCCGCGTCGCCATCGTTGCGTACGAGTTTTCCCGGTTTCGCAACATTTTCCAAAAACTGTTTGCGCAGCGAATCTGAAGACTCATTCGCGTTGGGGCCTTCCTCCCATTTGATGGAAAGTGCTTTGCGCCCTTGTATGGCTGCCCAGGAATTGTCCGCCACCACCACAACTCCGCCTGCTGAAAAAGAACCGGCGTCGACCCGCGCAATCTCAAACACTTGTTGAACGCCCTTTACGGTTTTGGCCTTTGTTGCGTCGAAACTCGCTGCTTTTCCGCCAAAAACCGGGCACCGCGCTACTACCGCGTACTGCAAACCGGCCGGACGCGAATCGATTCCAAATTTGGCCGCTCCTGTTGTTTTCAAATTTGTTTCCACCCGGCGCGTATCGTGGCCGACGATGGTGAAGTCGTCAGAATTCTTCAGCGGGACGGTATTGAAATTGGGGACCGGAAGCTTCGCGGCGTCTTGTGCCAGTTCGCCGTAGGTTAAAAAGTTCTTTCGCGCTCCGTGCAGAACGCCGCCGTTTTTGGCCACGCAGGTATTGGCATTCACGTTCCAGCGCTGCGCCGCCGTAGCGACAAGCATTTCCCGCGCCGCCGCTCCGGCCCGCCGCAGCGGCAGCCACGAACTCGCGACGCTTCCGCTTCCACCGGTTCCCAGATTGTAGACTTCCGGATTGGTTTCGGCCTGCGCAATCGTTACGTTTTTCCAATCAACACAAAGCTCCTCCGCCAGAATCATCGGCAGGGAAGTCATCACGCCCTGGCCCATCTCGGACTTTCCGAGAACCAGCGAGATGTGGTTGTCCGGAGTGATGCGTACCCAGGCGTTCAGCGGATTCGGAGTTTTCTTTTCCTGTTCTTCGGCAGGATCGGAAAATGCCGACGCATCAAGTGAAAACCCAATGCACAAACCGGCTCCAGCCGTTGCCGACGTCTTCAAAAAATCTCGACGGTTTAAAAAGGAAGTGGACACAGGACACCTCAAATTCGGGAATGGAAAGACTTAAGAGTTCTTGGCTTTACCCGTTTGCATAGAAGCTGCGCGATGAATCGCTTTGCGGATGCGTTGATAGGTTCCGCAGCGGCAAATATTTCCGCTCATTGCGTCGTCAATGTCGGCATCTGTGGGATTTGCTTTCTTGGAGAGCAGCGCTACGGCCGACATGATCTGTCCAGACTGACAGTAGCCGCACTGCGGAACATCTTCTGCCATCCAGGCTTGTTGCACGGCGTGGCTGCCATCGGGGGAGATTCCTTCGATGGTGGTAACTTTCTTTCCCGCTACCGTGGAAACCTGCGTGATGCACGACCGGGTTGCTTCGCCATTGATATGTACAGTGCATGCGCCACAAAGCGCCATGCCGCAGCCGAACTTGGTGCCGGTCATGTTCAACGTGTCCCGCAGGACCCACAGCAGCGGCATATCCGGGCTGACATCCACTGTTTGCGACTTCCCGTTCAAGGTAAAAGTGACGGCCATGGAAACCTCCCTCGCACAGACCGCTATCCTACAACAACCTTGGCATAGATGAAAATATGCAGAAATTCATTAGACGGAGCGCGGCAACGCCAGCGGGACGCCTTACGCGGGCGCGACTCTCGGCGCTTCCGGCTCCACACCACGCCAACCTACCGGTCGCCCGCTTACTGCTTCTTTCACGGAGCGGAACAAAACCACGTACATCAGTTGGCGGTAGTAAAACCGCTGCAGGAGAACAGGGAACAGCAGCGTCCAGTCTTCTTTCGGCTCCAGCGCGAAAGCCAGCACGCACGTGAGCACATCGATCAGCAAGAATCCGATGAAAAACAGCACCGATCTCATCAAATCATCATTTGTCGCGCGCAACGTAAACAGCCACGAAACATGCATTTTTTCGAGCGCCCAAATCGCCACCGAGCCGAGGAACAGCAAATCGATGATCGGAGAAATTAAAGGAAGAATCAGTTGGAATACAAAAATATTTGGCAGTGCCACAAATCCCAGCGTTCCATATCGGGGGCGTAACAGCGTGTCCCGGTGCTTCCAGAATGTTTGCAGCGTACCAAATGTCCAGCGAAATCGCTGCCGAATCAGCGCACCGGGAGTTTCCGGGGCCTCGGTCCAGGCAATCGCTTCCTCGTCGTAACTCACGCGCCAACCCAGCCGCCGAATCGCAATCGTCAGATCAGCGTCCTCGGCCACGGTATCCGCCGTGATGCCGCCGGCCGCCTCGATCGCTTTCTTGCGCCAGGCCCCGAGCGCGCCGGGCACCACGGTGATGCAATTCAGCAAATCGAACGCGCGCTTCTCCATGTTTTGGCTGGTGATGTATTCCAGAGCCTGCCAGCGCGTCAGCCAGCGCGAGCGGTTTCCGACCTTTACATTACCCGCGACGGCCCCCAGTGTCGGATCCGAAAAGTGCCGCAAAAGCTTGGCAATGGCATCGGGCTCGATTTCCGTATCGGCATCGATGGTTATCACAATTTCCGTATCGGCCTGCGAGATGGCCAAACTCAAGGAAGCGGATTTTCCCCGATTTGCCTGATGAATGATGTGCACGCGCGGTTCGGGAGAAAAATGTTCGTCAAGCAACGGGCCAGTTTTATCGGTCGAGCCATCGTTAATCACGATGACCTGCAGATTTTCAACGCCCTCGGATGCCAGTACAGACGCCACCGTTTGTACGATGACGCTTTCTTCGTTGTGCGCGGGAATCAATACCGTAAGGGTCGGCTGCGGCTCCGGCATTTTCGCATGGTCGGGCCGAAGTTTCTCGATCAGCGCCAGGATTCCAATAACCAGTGCGCGGCCGCTAACCAGAATAATTCCCACCATGAAAATGGTGGCAATGCTGAAGCGGAACCAATGATAGAGGCCAAAAATAAAGCCATCAGCGTGGGCTTCAAATCTCTCTTCCGCGGAAAGCGGCAACATCACTTGAGCGCGCGTTTTACCAATCAAATCCGCCACGGAAACGAATTTGTAACCTTCGGCGCGGAGCGCATCGATAATTTGCGGCAATGCTTCGACCGTGTGCTCGCGGTTTCCGCCCCCATCATGAAAAAGGATGATGTTTCCCTGATCGGCCTGTTGCAGGACGCTTTCCACAATGTCCTTGGTGGGGACTTGTTTTCCGCCAACTTGCTTCCAGTCATGAGGATCAATTCTTTGGCCGACAATCAGGTAGCCCATTTCCTGGGCCAGCGGCAGTTGCGCTACTTCTTCGGCATATTCCGGCTGGTGATCGATCCCGTACGGAGGCCGGAAGAAAATAGACTTTACGCCCAAAGTGCTTTCAATCAGCCGTTGCGTAAGATTCAGTTCCCATTTCAGTTGGGTGTGCGAAATATCGTCAAACGGCGGGTGCGTGTAGGTATGGTTCCCGATGCTATGACCCTCGGCGTATTCTCGCTTGAGCAGTCCGGGATATTGGCTGGCATCAACTCCAACCACAAAAAACGTTGCGGGAACCTGTTTCTCTTTCAAAACATCCAGAATTTTCGGAGTCCAGCGACCGTCCGGGCCGTCATCAAAGGTAATCGCCAGTTTTTTCTTGGCTTCGCCAATTTGGTCGATGTGATAGGACAGCGGATAGGAATCATATTTTTCGCTGGTGATCAGATCCACCGCCGATTCGTACGTAAACTCACGCTTCCCGTGTTTGGGCGTATCCAGAAAGTGCCAGACGTCGCCTTCGCCTTCCAAAATCAAATCCGGGCCGGGTGGAACATCGTTCAATTTTTGCCGCATGGCATCGTCCGGACGTGTCGCGTCCCACACAGGCCATAGTGAGGTATCGGAAGATCCTAACCGCCACAGGGCAGTTCCTTGCACACCGAGGCGCTCGCTGGCGCGCAGTTCGTTATAGGCGGTAACCGCATCGAGCATCCAGACGTGGTGCACATCGTCGTGCTCGTCGTAATACGAATAGTGCGGATTCAGTGAAGAAGTATCGAATTCGACCTGTGCTTCGGATTCCGAAGCACGAAGCAGGGCTTGTTGTATGGTCAGGGATTCCGCGTATTCATTTTTCGTTTTGCTGGCTTCCGACCAGTCATATGCATAATTTCCGACGGCCACTATGATCTTTTGCGCCGGCACGTCTTCCATAACCTGTCGCAGATTTTCCATATACCAATCCTGGGCGGCGATCGGGCCAGGGGGCGAGGTCAACCAATGCTGATCGAAATTCATCAGCATAATGGCGTCGCATTGCATGCCAAAGAATCCGTAATCGTAGGCATCGTCGCGAGCAGGCAATGCCAGCATGAACTTTGAGCCTACCGCGTGCAGAGCCGCACCTAATTCTTCCGCAAAATCGCGAAAATTCTGCTGACTGGAATTCGGAATCTCCTCAAAATCCACCACCAGTCCTTCTTCGCGCGACTCGATTACAAACTGTACGAGGTCGCGGATGAGGCTTTGCCGGGCCGTCTGGCTGGCCATCATCTCTACCATTTCCTTGATCCGCCAATTCACGCCGTCGTAGTTGTTCAACAGGCCCATCATCGGCAATTCCACGTTGGCGGATTTCATCCATTGATGCAGCTTGTCTTCTTTCAGGATGGATATGGCTTGTGTGGGACCGGCTTTTACCCGCACTTGCCCGCGTTCGTAATCGACAACGGTTATCGCTCCGTCGGCGGAAACGGAATGCAACTGTTCGGGAATGAGTAGATCAAGATCCTTGTAGTGCTTCCGCAAGGAAGCCAGGCTATTGGGATCCCAGCTGACGAAAAATGCGGCACGCAGTGGGTCATAACTGGCGGGCACGGTGCCGATGTTGGCGACCCGGCGGTGGCGGCCTTCGCGTATCGCTACCGGCTTCTTTTTGCCTTTCACGATATTCAGGGCGCGGTAACCAGGTTTTGTGTCCGGCAGCAAACTGGCCGGCAGTTCAACGCTTACGGCAATGGTCACAAAAAAATAAGCCAGCAGGAGGGTGAGCAGGGCGCCGGAAATTTCCATGGCCCGCCGCGTAAAACGCCAGCGTACCCGTTGCTCATCATAGAATATTGGCCTTTGTTCTTTCATGACACCATTTCCCTCGCGGGAACACCTGGGATCGAATCAGGACGGGAGGTTGACTCTATCTGCTCGGAACCGCCCAGTCTATTGTAAGATGCGATTCATTCATGCGGCGAGTTTTATCGAGTCCCCTTGTGGCGTTAACTGCAGGCCTTTGCCTGCGGCTGTTTTTCGTGCTGCATTTTCCGGCCAATTCCGGAGATGCCGTCCTGTACGAGCAATTCGCCACCAATTGGCTGAAACACCACGCCTACGCCATGAACGTAAATGGCGTGGTTACGCCTGTGGACATGCGCATGCCCGGTTATCCGGGATTTCTGGCGATTATTTACGCCATCGCCGGACAGACCGGAGCCGACGCGCGCAAGTGGGTCCTGCTCTCCCAGATATTTGTGGATCTGGCGGGCTGCCTGGCGATTGCGTCGCTGGCCGCGGTTCTGGCTTTTTTTGCCTACGGCAAGGCCAGTCCCCGGCGGGCCTTCAAGGCCGCTCTGTGGCTGGCCGTTCTGTGTCCCTTCACGGCCAACTATACCGCTGTGCCGCTGACAGAAGTGTTCGCCTGCCTTTTTACAGGGCTGGGACTGTTTTTCTTTTGCCTCTTACTCCTGCGCTTGCGGGGAACGACGATCTACATCAACGAGATGTCACTGTATGTGAATCAACGGCCGCAAGTTGTGGCGGCGCTTGCGGGTTTCGCGGTTGGCTGGGGGACGCTGTTCCGCCCGGAAACACCGTTGCTGCTGGTTTCGTGCTGGCTGGCACTGGCTATTTATCTTGGGCGGCGCCGACAATTTTCCGAACTGCTACGCATTGTGCTCAGTTCCGGGCTGGCCTGCGCACTGGCGCTGGCCCCGTGGGCCATTCGAAATGCCATCACCTTGCACGAGTTTCAGCCGCTGGCACCGAAGAATTCCAATTTGCCAAGCGAAATGGTGCCACGCGGATTCATGGCGTGGGAAAAAACCTGGTTGTATCGCGTCAGCGATTTTTATTTGGTGTCGTGGAAACTAAACGACGAAGCCATCGAACTGGAACAGATTCCCGCACGTGCGTTTGATTCGCCGCAGGAGAAGCAGCGGGTCGCGGATATTCTGGAGACCTACAACGACGAAATCACCCTGACGCCGGAAGAAGATGCGGCCTTTGCGCAACTGGCGCGAGAACGCACGTCGCGGCATCCCTTGCGAACGTATCTCATTTTGCCCATTGCGCGGTCCTTTACGATTTGGTTTACGCCGCGCATCGAATTAATTCCCGTGTCAGGGCACGTTTTCCCTCTGAAGGAGGCCTGGGAAGACGACAAGCTCGACCAGTCGGTAACGATTGGATTCTTTCTGTTGAACATTTTGTACCTGGTGCTGGCACTGTGGGGTGCGCGGCGCCTTTGCCTCTGGAATTCCGGCACGCGGCCAGCGGTTGCACTGTTGCTGGTTTTTGTTCTGTTGCGGACGGCATTCCTTACAACCATCGAAACACCCGAGCCACGATACGTTCTCGTGTGTTTCCCCGCGCTCATCGCACTGGCTGCACAGCTGTTTGCGCGGCGAAAAGCACTGCCAGTTCGATAAATTTATTTTTCCTCGAGTGGCTCGGGATGGATCGTTACGCGATAGATCTGATGAAATTTTTCCTTCACGCGATCTTCCAGCGCCGCTGTAACGTCATGAACTTCCGTGATCGGCAGGTTGCTCTTCATGATGCAATGGCAGGAAACCAGAATGCGATGTTCGACCTGCCGTACGTGAACATCGTGGCAGTTCACTAGCTCGTCGTATTCAATGGTCAGGCCGTTCAGGAAATCCTCGATGGAGCGGGAGAGCAGCTTCATCTCCCCGGCGCCTCCATCGGGCACGGCGATGTGCTGGCCCAGCGGCTCGATGTGGATATTCACATCGGTCGCATCCTGGCCGCGCAGCTTGCGAATTTCCACTTCTAGTTCGGTGGCCTGGCGATGGGCTTCCCGCAAGCTCAAATTTTCGTTCACTTCCAGATGCAGTTCGATAAAAAGCTGGTCGCCCTGCTGCAATGCGGAAACGTCATGAATGGCCAGTCCCAGCCGCTGAGCCACCGCACGAATGGCTTCGAATAAATGTTCGCCTTTTGGCGCGCGTGGTTCGGCATGAACCATCACGTCGGCCGGAACGATTTCACTGATTTTTTTCTCGATCAAGTCGCTGAGAGAATGCACTTGTTCAAGGCTGCTGGTGCGGGCCACGCTGACGGTTACATCGACAAAATAACGGTTGCCGGCGCGGCGCGTGCGGACACGTTCCACCTCGAGTACCCCTTCCATGTCCTTCACCGCGAGTGCAATCTCATGCTGGAGGTCAAGGGGGGCGGCATCGAGCAGTGCATCCAAGGTGCGTTTTCCAAGGCGTGCACCAACCCAGAGGATAACGGCGGCGACGGTAAGACCGGCGAGTGCGTCCGCATAAGCCAACCAGGGGAGGTGCCAGTGTTCTCCTGCCGAGACCAGGCCAATTCCGACGATGACGACGATGGTGCTCCACACGTCGGTTGAGAAATGCAAGGCATCAGCTTCCAGGGCGTCGCTGGAATATTTTTTGGCCACAGCAGAAAGAGCCCGTGCTCTGGTGATGTCAATCGACAGCGCCACGAATAGCACCAGAATTGCGGTGACACTCGGCTCGATGTGAACGCTTTGAAAAAACAGGCGATCAAATGCTTCGTAAATAATGTACAGCGCAGTGAGGACCAGCAGGCCAGTTTCGACAAAAGCGGAAAAATTTTCAAACTTGCCATGGCCGTAGGGATGGCGTTCGTCAGCCGGCTGGTCTGAAACGCGAAGGGAAAGGAAGGTAATGATGGCTGCGACCAGATCCAGCCCGGAATGTAGGGCTTCTGAAAGGACGCCGAGGCTGCTGGTGCGCAAGACTAGAAACGTTTTAAGAGACAGCAGCAGCAGGGCCGACCCCACGCTGAGCAGGGCAGCGCGCTTCTTTTCCCTGGTTTCCAAGGCGAGTTGGACCGGCATAGTGCCTGCCTAGACTACCTCAAGTCGGCTGGTTCGCAGACCTGCAGCAATTCCGGCGAACATCAGGAAGCCTTTGTCGCAATGAAGTGAAGCGCGGCAGAATTCATACAATAGCGCAGACCCGTGGGTTCCGGGCCATCGCTAAAAACGTGGCCGAGATGTGCGTCGCAAAGCTGGCATTTCACCTCGCGGCGAACGGTGCCGAAGCTCGCGTCCGTTTTTTCGTAAATGTTTTCCGCGGCGATGGGGGACCAGAAGCTGGGCCAGCCGGTCCCTGAATCAAATTTCGCGGTGGAGCTAAAAAGCGCGTTGCCGCAACCGATGCACCGGTACAGCCCTGAAGCGTGTTCGTTGCAAAGAGCCCCGCTGTAGGCGTATTCGGTTGCTGCCCGGCGCGTGACATCGTATGGCAACGCAGCCAGCTGCTTTTTCCATTCTTCTCTGCTCTTGCGAATTTTTGCTACGCTGGCAATGCCGAGGGACTTGCCGTCATCGGCGAATCTTACGATCCTGACCGGGCCGGAATTGTCTTCTGGTTGTTCGTCATCGGCCAGTGCGGACATGCACACGCGTTGCACCCCAATGAGCAGGCCGTAGGCGCCGACCGTCGCGGCCCCAAAGATCAAAGCGCGTCGAGTGATTTCTTTCATGGTGACGGGCAAATTCTGAATGCCTAAGACGGTCGTCTGGCCGCCGCCGATCGTCCTGCGGCCGTGCAGGCGCGTGCCGCCCGTAGAACCGGCTGTCGGGATGCCGGTTACTTGGATGCGGTCATGGGCGGAGCGGGTAGCAAGGGCAACCGTTTCGGTTCGCCGCGCGCACCGCGCACTTCCACCTCATCAAACAGCAGGGAGGGGGCCACCATGGATGCCGGAAGGCCACTCTGCGCGGAGCCGAAGGCACCGAGCGCCGTGCCGGAAAATCCGTTGGCCTGGCTCTGCATATAGTTGTAGACAAAATTGTCGTTACCGATGCCGGCCAGATTGCGGAGCGCGCGGGTGTTTACGCCGACGATGCGCGAGCCGCGAATCATCTCTTCCCGACCGTCTTTTGGATAAACGCGGTAGACCACGAGCGGCAAGCGGTCTCCGGTCCCTGCGCCACCGCCGTAGCTGGCGAGCAGTTCGGAAAAATCATCCTGATGGAGCAAACTGATCGAAGGATTGTCCATCTCGCGGACCATGATGCAGTAGTCCAGCTTTTGCGAGCTGCAGGAGTCGAGGAATTTTTTCTTCAGCTCCGCCGCCGATTGCGTTTCTGTCGAGCTGAAGAACACATTGCTCATGGTCGGTTTTGCGTCATTCAAGAATGCCGCGCGTCCGTGGCCGTTGGACAGTGCGAAATCCGGGCCAGGCCGCCGCGACATCAATTCATTTTTCAAAATTCCGCTGTCAACGAGCGTAACCTTATCCGCTTTCACGCCTTCTTCATCGACCGCGTAACTTCCGATAAGTGGCTTGCCTTGAAAATCTTTGACGGTGGGGTCATCGACGATCGTCACAGTGGCCGGCAGCACCCGGGCATTGATGCGCGTGATCCAGTCACTCTTTCCGCCCAAACCACTCAGCATCTGCTCCATAACGGGGGTGAAGGAAACGGGCGGGCGCGCACCGTTCACCGCGGGACCAAGGATTTGCGCGAGCAAGGGTGCCGCGGCGCGCGCTTCAAACAGCACGGGGCCAGTGTAATCCTCGGCCGTAGGCGCCGCGCGCAAGGCCATCAATTCGCTTCCGGTCACGTTCAACCCTTTGCGTACCGCGTCGACATTGGGCAGATCTGCGGGCTTTGGAGCGTAGGTGGCATAAAAATGGTTCAACGGCATCCCGTCGTCGGCAAGTGCATTCATGCCCGATTCGATCGCCGCAAAACTCCGGTTCTGGCGAATCTCCGTGCCGTCGCTCGTCAAAAGATATTCGGTCGCATAAACCAGGTAGTAGGTAACGCGGCCTTCATAAATTTGCGGGAATGCACGCAGAGTTGCCGACGTCGCTCGGGCTTCCTGATCCCAATTGCGGTTCGACCAGTCGGGCTTGCTCAAGGGCTCAACAAGTTTTACCGGCTGCGCCTTTGAAAAATCGTCTATATTCGATTGCCGCGCCAGGCTGCCCAGATAGGCTCGCTTGCGCGAATAGGTTTCCACGGCTTCTTTGAAGGCCTGATCCGTGGCGATCCACAAATCCTGCCGCAATGAATCGTAATCACGGTCAATTCCCACAGAACCGGTGGGACCGATAAAGCCGCGAAATCCGTCGTCACTGACGAAATTCGAGCTGTCCAGTTTGTAATTGCCCACGCGCGCGTCCACGTCCATAAAGCGATTACGGACTTGCGTGCTGGAGAGTATCGTTCCGAATTCCGCAACGACTTGCCGCACATCGAGATCCAGCAGGCGGTATTCCACGTAGTAGGGACGCACGGGTTGCTCGGTGCCGGGAATTTTCAATTCCAGACGGGTTTTGGCGCGGGCCATTTCGTCACGCATGGCTCGCAAGGTTTGGTCGTTGTCCTGGGGTTCCTGGGCGCGGACAAATGCGCTGCAGCTCAGCGTGCAAACCAAAAAAATAAATCCTGCTTTTACGGACGCGCGCATTACTGTTGGCCTCCAGTAGAGGATATGTCGTGAGCGGGCGCGGGCAAGATGGGCGGCCGGTCGGTTGAACTTTCTTTTTTCTGGACCTCGAGTTCTGAAGTAAGGATGGCCGGCGATGCCGCTGAAACCGGCACCGAACCGGATTCTGCTCCGCAGTAGCCGTTGAAAACTTCCGGCGTGTCTCCGGTTGCCACGATCTTGGTCAATGCCGCCAGTGGCGTTCCTACGATGTCCACGCCGCGCACCAATTCATCGGGACGTCCGTCGACGAACACTTTGTAGACTACCAGCGGTTGTACCTGAAACGCCTGCGGCTGTCCGCGGCCGGTGAAGGTAAATCCGCCGGCGATGTCGTCAATCAACAATCCGTACTGTTTTCCCTGCGACTTGATCAATTCAATGAACTTCACGCGCAACTGTGCGTTAGTCACCGCTTTATTGCTCTCCACGATCAAATTGCCCTGCCGCGAAACGGGCCGCGCGCCCAGTTGACGCCGGCCATGGCCGTTCGATTTAGGAAAGTCCGTCAGCGGCGAACGCGACATTTCAAAACCCTTTAACACGCCATGGTCGACCAGGGTGACCGGCTGTGCCGGCACTCCTTCATCGTCAAACTGGTAGTAGCCGAGCAAATCCTGGGTGCCAAGTTTTTTCCTGGTTGTGTCATCGACGATGCTGAGGAACGGCGGCAAAATTTGTTCGCCAACTTTTTTCGAAAAGGTCTGCCCTTCAGAGGCATCCTTTTGGCGATGGCCCTCCGCACGATGTCCGAAAACTTCATGGAAAAAGACGGCTGCGGCTCGTCCGGTCAAAAGAGCGGGACCGACGGTGGGATCGTTGATAGGCGACTTGACGAGTCCTTCCAGTTCCTTGCGCATGGTAGTTTCCGCTGCATAGACGGCTTTATCGTCCGGAGTATCTTTGCCATCGACCCAGTCAAAATTGTAGTAGCGGTCGATGTCCATGCCGTCGGGAGCCTTGCCTTGAATGAAGAGTTCCAGACGATAGCGGATTTGCCCGAATTGCACTTGGGTTCCTTCGCTGTTTACCTGATACGCGTTCTGCGCCAGCGCGGTGTAGGTCACGATGGAATTGATAATCGCTGTAGAGCTGCGGAAGGCCTTGGTGTAGGCGCGAACTTTTTCTTCCCAGGGCTTGCGGTCCACGGAGATGGAAACCTGCGGCGCAAAGGAGGTGTGCGGCTCCTCGTGCGAAAAATCGGGCGCGTTGCCTTCAATGCTTTCGACTTTTACTTCCTTCCCGGTCTTGATCTTGATCCAGGCTTGCTCGGCGGCGCGATACTGGTCGTCGGTTTCAAGCCACAGGGCGCGACGCAGGATTTCCGGATCGTCGTCGAGCGGCACAGACACGCCCGGCCCGGCATTCGCCATCTGCCGCTCGCCGACTTTATGCGTGCTGTCGCGGTCATAGCTGCCGGTGCGCACGGAGACCTCGAGCCAACGATTGCGGTTTTCCGTGCTGTTGAGCAAGGCGCCGTTGGAGCCGGAAACTGCAACGTTTTGACTGTCCGTGACGGTGTAACCCAAATAATAGACAGGAGTATCCTGCGCGCCCAGCGTCTTCATCGAACGCTGTAGCTCTTCGTGCATGGCGGCGATCAGCGGACTGGGCTTGGCCTGCGCTTGCGGAGCAGGAGGCATGGCCAGCGTGCTGCGGGTTATTCCTGGAAGCAGAGCTGCTGCAACGCCGAGCGTACTGAGAAAGAGAAGCACGCGAATACGAAGAAATTGAGTCAAAGGGGTCCTCACAAGAGAGTTAGACGGAGCCGCGAATCATTCAGTGTACGACAGCCGCGGAAGGCTTACAAACACGCCGCTATTGCGCGTTAACCTATTCTATCGCCTCTGTTTTGACGCTTCTTTGGGCCAGGCCGTTGCATGGCAGACAGAAGGCCCCGGCCAGGCTGCGCCACCAGGGCAATAAGCACAGCAATAACAGCTAGTTCGTGATTTCTCAGCCCGCCGCCTACCCGCAATTCGGCAGGTTGGGGTTGGTCTGGCAATTCTGCACGGGCGTAGTTTTGCCGCCACGCGTAGCGATCACGGGCACAATGATCGCCGGTATAACGGCGAGGATGCCGAGCGTAATCGCCGTGCCCTTTCCGATGTGATGGGCTACATGTTCAACACCTACGGTGCCGCCCGCATCGGTATCTTTGCCGGTGGCCACCAGCACGTCGAGAGAGGCCTGCGCGGGAGTTTGCGGAGGGGAATTGTCATTGTTGCGGACGCTGCTGGTCTGCCCGGCTTTTACCACCACGCAAACGCCAGCCAGATTGCAGACTTTCACGATACCTTCAAACACGATGACGTTCATCACGCCGTTGTCATAGCCCACAAAAAAATCTGTTCCTACAACGCCGGCAACTCCAGCCGGCGTCCGTACCTCAAATTTGCCGTCGGGTTTGGCAATCTTCTGGGCCTGGGTGCGGAGTTTTCCGTACGCCAGTTCAAGTTCTGTCTGCTGGGCGCCGGAATCGTGCTTTACGACTTTTATGGAGGAATCCGAGCCGACGTTCAGGACCGAGCCATCATCGAGCGCGATGCGCGCACGGGCATTTGTCTTGGTGTTGACGAGATCCTGCCAATCCACCTCTGATTTTGAGGACGCAGTGATTGTTTTGGTGCCGCGCGCGATGCTGACATCAGGAATTACCCGAGAGACCACACCTGCATGGGGCGCGCCCGTCTGCGGGTCGGCGAAAAGTTCGGCTGGTTTGGCGAGCAGAGTACACAGCAGTAATGACAGACCAATGACACAAGGGGACTTCGGCTTCATCGAGAACTCTCCTGAGCTGGATATCCGTATTTACTGTAGTTACTGGACCCTGCCTCAGCTGTCAACGCAAAAGGCGGGCGTGCTACCGCACTCGTTACCCACCCCAATCGTGCCGTCGCGACGCCAAGCCTGGCCTGAGGAAGACCGCCATGGTTGTGTTGATTTCTTCCGCACGCGGATCGGGAACTGTCTTGCTATCGGTTCGTTCGCGGGGTCACAATCTTGGTATGCGCGGATTAATTTCACTGGTGATCGTCGCTGGCATTAGTGTCGGGGTGTACTGGTTGTACATGAAAAGGATGCCGACTACAGATTCCGGCACCGCGCCCACGCAGGCCATCAGCCTGACCGGTGTTCGCAGCGATCTTCTGCAGATCGCGCAGGCTGAGCGCGGATACCTGGCGGTGAACAGCAAGTGCGCATCGCTCGATGAACTCATTTCTTCCGGTACGATGACCATGACCAGGCCGCAGCGCGACGGCTATACCTATTCCGTGGAATGCTCGGGGACCGAATTTACCGTCAGCGGCCGGCATGCCGCCGCGTCGCCGGATTCGCCGATTCGCTATCCCAATTTTGCCATCGACCAGAACATGCAACTCCGCGAAGTGAACTAACCGTTCCCCCACGGCCTGCCGTATTTTCCGGAACTTTCCTGGCAACCCGCGCGTACCTTATCTGACGACGGGCCCGGTTCGACGGCGCCGCCATGGCGCGTCACCAAAGGAGAAAATCATGGGCGGAGAAATGATTGGTCTTGCGGCGGTTGTGATGGTCCTGGGGATTCCCCTGGGTGCCATGTACACCTTTTACTGCGTGAAGAAATTGCGAACCGAGGAGCGCCTGGCGGCCATCGCGCGCGGTGTAGAAATCCCGATGGAGCCAGAGCTTTCCCAAGCTGCGCGTTCGCGCCGGGCAGGCCTGTTGCTGGTGAGCGGAGCGCTGGGGTACATCATTGCCTTTGGAGTGATTGCGGGGGTGGTTCAGGAGCGGGAAACCTGGGCGGCCGCGGCCTTTGGCGTCATTCCGCTGGCGGTTGGCATCGGCTATTTTCTTGATGCGACTTTGATTCGCCGGGATATTCACGCAGCGAGCTAGTCCCGAGGAAAACCGCTCCAGAAACGCACGACGACCGGCGTTTGCGCCGCGGGCACCCTCGCGCTGAGGCCCGCGGCTTTCGTGTGTTAGAATCACCGTTCGATGCATCCCGCGATTCCACATCTAATTGAACTGCAGCGAGTGGACCACGAAATCGCCGCTCTGCGCGCCGAAATTGAATCTTTCCCGAAGCGCTTGCGCAGCGCGGAAATTAAGTTGGGCGGCGCAAAATTAAAACTCGCCGCCGCCAAAGAACAACAAGCCAAAAATACCGCCGAGCGGAAAAAACTCGAATTCGACGCGCAGCAATGGAAAGACCGAGCGAAAAAATATCGCGATCAAAGCGGCGCCGTAAAAACCAACGAGGCCTTCCACGCCCTGCAGCATGAAATTGCCACCGCCGAAGGCGAAGTCGCAAAATCGGAAGACCAGCAACTGGAAATCATGATGGCCGCCGAAGAAGCCGAGCGCGCCGTTCGCGCCGCCGAAGGCTACCTCAAGGACGATGAACGAGTCGTTGCCGCTGAGCGCAAAGAAATCGAATCGCTGCAAGGCGAGAAGAAGAGCGCTTTGCAAGCAGCACTGGCGAAGCGCGCGGAATTGGTTCTTCCCGTTCCTGAAGACGTCCTCGTTTTGTACGAACGCATCGCCAAGCGCCACAACGGCACCGCTCTTGCCCAAGTCCGCGACGATCAGTGCAAAGGCTGCGGGTTGCGCGTGCTTCCGCACATCATTCAGGAATTGCGCGTTGAAACCAACGAAGAAATATTCCGTTGCGAAAGTTGTGGTTTGATTTTGTACAGCCTCGAACCTATCTTTGCTGCAAAACCGGTCACCATCACCAGACTATGACGAAACGTTCGCAACCCCCGGCCGGCGCGGGACTTTTTGGCAACGCCGGTCCCGAAGAAGCAAAGAGCACTGCAGCGTATCGCGCAAATATTGACGGTGGTTCGCGCGGGAATCCCGGCCCTGCGTCGTACGGTGTGGTAATTCGTGACGGCCGCGGAGAAATTGTGGCGCGGCTGAAAAAATATATTGGCCGCATGACCAACAACGTCGCCGAATATTACGGACTCATCGCGGCGCTCGACTATGCGCAGTCCCATGGCATTCGTGCGCTGCGCATCGAAAGCGATTCCGAACTCCTGGTGAAACAGATGCGCGGGATCTATAAGGTGAAAAGTGAGGACTTGCGGCCGCTCGTTGAGCGCGCGAAGAAAATGGTGGCGACGCTGGAATCCTTCCGGATCGAACACGTCTATCGCGAACGAAATGCGGAAGCCGATGCGCTGGCCAATGAAGCAATGGATGAAGTGGCGCGCGGCGGACCGTCGCAGGCATCACCGGTTGCTAGTGCCAAGCCCCGGGCCACTGCCGGCAAACCGGTTGAGCCGTTACGACTAACGGCTCGTTACTATCGCGGATTGTTGAAGCTGGAGAATCCGCTCGACCTCCCCGACGATGCCGAAGTTGAGATTCTTTTGCGGCCGAAGCCGAATCTGTAGTTTTCCCGAGCGCAAATGTTCCCCCGCGCGCGGCCAGAACCCGCCCGTGGCCAGCCCCGACAAGGCATTCAATAATTCAACAGCGTCTGAAATCGTGGCGACACTTACTTGAGTGAGTAGGAACGGTAGAGGGTATCGCGTTGGGCGGGGATGAAGCCAGCGTCGGAGATGATGCGGCGGAGTTCGCCTTCGTTGGTGCGATTGCGCACGCCGGCGGCGTAGACGACGTTTTCTTCGATCAGGATGCTGCCCACGTCGTCGGCCCCGAATTGCAGACCGACCTGGCAGACTTTGATTCCGGGCGTGAGCCAGCTCGATTGGATGTGATCGATATTGTCAAGGTAGAGGCGGCTGACGGCGAGGGTCTTGAGATAGTCGACAGCAGTGGTTTCCTGCACTTTTTTGCCCCAAGCCGTGTTTTCGGCGGCGAAAATCCAGGGGATGAAAGCCGTGAAGCCGCCGGTATCCTCTTGAATGCGGCGAATGCGATCGAGATGATTGACGCGATGCTTTAGTTCTTCGCCGCAGCCGAACATCATAGTGGCGGTGGTGCGCAGGCCGAGTTTGTGGGCAATGCGGTGGACTTGCTCCCAATCGTCGCTGGTGCACTTCAGGCGCGCGAATTTGGAACGGATTTCGTCGTCGAGAATTTCCGCGCCGCCGCCGGGAATGGATTGCAATCCGGCGTCCATCAGGCGGCGAATCACGTCTTCGATGCTGAGTTCGCTGACTTCGGCGATGCAGAGAATTTCTGGTGCGGAAAAGCAGTGCAAGTGGACTTCGGGATAACGAGCCTTCAGCGAGCGCAAGAGATTTTCGTAGTAATCGATTTGCAGATCCGGGTGCAAGCCGCCTTGCAGCAAGACCCCGGTACCGCCGAGGGGCAGCATTTCGTCGATTTTTTGGTAAATGTCTTCAAAGGAGAGGATGTAGCCCTCTTTGTCGCCGAGGGGGCGGTAGAACGCGCAGAACGAACAGTATTCTGTGCAGAAATTGGTGTAGTTGATGTTGCGATCGATTTGATAGGTGGCGACGCGCGGATCGTTCTTTTGCAGGCGCACTTGGTGCGCCTCCATTCCAATGCCGATCAAATCATCGGATTCAAGCATTGCAACGGCCTGCGGTTTGGTCAGTGCCACGTCGAGTCACCTTCTGAACCTCCCATTTTAGCTGATTGGACAGCCAACTGGCTATGGTCCGTTGCTGCTGCTTCGTTGCTACCTGCGCGGAGCGAAGGGATGCTCGCCTCCGAGATATCTATTGGGGACGCTGGTCAAGGCGACGGCTTGTCCGCCCATCCTGCAGGGACAAAAAGAAATTACCTGGATTAAGATGCCACTATTGCAGATGGCCTGTGCCAGGCTGGCTCGAGATTCTCTAAAGGAACTGGGAGCGGATCATGCCGGAGCTGCCAGACGTAACGGTTTACATCGAAGCGCTCGGGAAGCGCGTCTTGGGGCAGACCCTTGAACGTGTGCGACTGGTGAGTCCGTTTTTGCTGCGCACTGCCGAACCTCCCCTCGAGACAGCGTTCGGCAGGAAAGTCTTGGCCTTGCGGCGGATGGGCAAGAGGATTTGTATCGGACTGGAAAATGAGATCTGGCTGGTGCTGCACTTGATGATTGCCGGAAGACTGCACTGGCATGAGCGGGGGAGCGCGCAGGCTGTGAAGCTGATGGGCAAGCAGTATTTGGCGGCGCTGGAGTTTTCAACCGGGACCGTAGTGTGGACCGAAGCTGGATCGAAGAAGCGCGCGTCCTTGCATGTGGTGAATGGTGAAGGCGAACTTCGAAAACTGGATCGCGGCGGGGTGGACGTACTGCAAGCCAGCCTCGCAGAATTTGCGAGTATTCTGCGCAGTGAAAATCACACATTGAAACGGGCGCTGACCGATCCCAGATGGTTTAGCGGGATTGGGAATGCGTATTCTGATGAAATCTTGTTTGCGGCCAAGTTATCGCCAATTGCCTTGACAAAGAAATTGCGTGATGAAGAAGTGGCGCGGCTGTTTGAAGCGGTACGCGGGACCTTGACGGAGTGGGCGGAGCGATTGCGGCGCGAGGCCGGAGACAAATTTCCGGAGAAGGTGACGGCGTTTCGTCCGGAGATGGCGGTGCACGGAAAATTCCGGCAGGAGTGCGTGCGATGCGGCGGAAAAATTCAACGGATCAAATATGCCGAGAATGAAACGGATTATTGTCCGGCGTGCCAGACCGGCGGAAGGTTGCTGGCAGATCGCGCGCTGTCGCGGTTGCTGCGCGAGGACTGGCCTAGGAGCCTGGATGAAATGGAAATGAAGATGAGCGGATGGAAAGATGCGGTGAATCCGGGGAAGTTGGACTAAGGAGGCAGCTTGTTTCAGGTTGCGCTTGGATTGACCCAAGCAAAATCCATGTTCCGGGCCGGGGTTCCGGTGCGCGCAGCGATACGAATTGGATTGAGTTTTTCGATGAGCTGGAGGCGATAGGCGTGAGAGTAATACGCCAGCAGTCCTTTGCGGTTCTCGTCGTCGAGTGAGAAATCGATGTTGTCACGCAGGTAGTGGTCGATCTCATCGAGGGGAAGCGCCAGTTCGGCCGCTGCTTCTTTGCAGATTTGAGCGAGCTGCGATTTTCCAAATTCGAGTGAAGATATGAATTCGTCCGCGATTTCAGTGGTGACGATTTCGCTGCGCGCGGCCCAGACCGCCAGAACAGCGGGAAAATCTGTGGCTTTGCGCCATTCTTCGACGATGTCGTAGAGGTAAAGAGCTTCGGCGTTCTTGACGCCAATCGAAGAAGCCAGGCAGGCAACGGGACCGTCAACATCGAGTACGGTGGAAGGCTCGAGTTGAACCGCGACGCGAAGCGCGGGATCGCCTATGAGCAGAGCCGCGTCGGAATCGTGCAACATTTTGTCCAGATTGGGCGCGGCTTCTGTGAAGCTGGGGGAGATATGCCAGTGGGTGGCGCAGAGAATGCGCGTAAGAGCTTGCGTACTGCGGGAACTGGTGTCGAGCGCGATGGATTGGACTTCGGCAATGGGTTTTTTGGAGATGAGCAGCAGGCTGCGAACTTTACCTTTCGCGGCGACGGCCAGATCCGGAAGGATGGTGAGGCCGGGGATGCGCTGATATTCAATCGCGGGAATGATGGCGATGTCGGCGTTGCCGACACGGAGTTCGTCAGCGCATTGGGAAGGGACGGTGAACGAGAGCTCGTACTTGCCCTGAAGAGGGCCATGAGTGAAACCCCGGACCAGGGGAGCGGTGTTGAGGTACTGAACGATGGAAATGCGAAGTTTCGGCACGCGTCACGTTCCAATTAAGAAAATCGAGTATAGCAGAGAGGGTTCGTCGTTGCGCGTTGGACTGACGAGCCGAACGGTACGGGGGATTTGGATTGTTGGTGCAGACTCCGGCCGAAAGGTATTGCAAATTTTGCGAAGGGCTGCGGTGTATACTGGCGCGCGCTAGGCTCGCTTGGAGTCCGGCTCATTCCACAGATTTCCGGCAGTGCGCTGCTGAGTGGCGGACGGTTTACCGGACGTACGAACGCTGTGCGCTACGGTTTGGAGATTGTATGCCTGTCCGCAGAGTCTTTGTATCCCTCCGTCTGATCCTGATTTCTCTCTGTTCGATTCCACTTCTCCTCCTTCTTCTGATTGGTTCTGCCGCTCATGGTGACAGCAGAACAGTGAACGCGGCTGCGGCCAAGGCCCGACCGTCTGAGCCTGCCCCGGCCGAGGCCCCGGGCAAAGTGCGGCCGGGATATTACCGGTTTCCGGCGATCCACGGGGACACGATTGTTTTTACGGCTGAGGGGGATTTGTGGGTGGTGAGCGCCAAGGGCGGGGCAGCGCGGAGGCTGACATCGAATCCGGGGGAGGAGACCGGTGCCGTCGTTTCGCCGGACGGACAGACGGTGGCCTTTGCGGCCGAGTATGAGGGGCCGACCGAAGTGTACACGATGCCCATCGACGGGGGGCTGCCGCAGCGGAGGACCTGGGAAGGAAACGTGGCGGCGGCCGGATGGACGCCGGACGGCCGGCTGTTGGTGAGCACGCGGAGATACGCGACACTGCCGGGATCCCAGCTGGAAACGATCGACAGCAAGGGCGGGCGGGAACTGCTGCCGTTGGCCCAGGCGGCGACGGGAAGTTTTTCGGCGGATGGAAAGATTTTATTTTTCACGCGATTCGACCGGCAGTCGAGCCATACCAAACGGTACAAGGGTGGAACGGCAGAGAATATCTGGAGATGGACGGCGGGCTCGGAAGCCGAAGAGTTGACGGCAGACTATGACGGGACTTCCAACACGCCGATGGTTTGGGACAAGCGCGTCTATTTCTTGTCGGACCGCGATGGCGTGATGAATGTGTACTCGATGGACGAGCACGGACAAGACTTGAAGCAGCACACCCATCACCGGGGATTTGACGTGCAGGCGGCGGCGATTTCCGAAGGGCGAATCGCGTATCAGTGCGGAGCGGATTTGTGGCTGTTGGATCTAAAAAGCGGACAAGACGGGGTGCTTCCAATCACGCTGACATCGGATTTCGATCAGTTGCGCGACCGCTGGGTAACGAGGCCGATGGAATATTTGACGGACACCCATATTTCTCCCGATGGCAGCGCGGCCGTTTTTACGGCCCGTGGGGAAGTGTTTACGTTGCCTGTCGCTGGCGGGCGCATCGTGAAAGTGGCGGGAAAGTCCGGGGTGCGCTACCGGAATGCGCGATATCTGGCGGACGGAAAAAATATCGTGGTGCTTTCAACAGAAAGCGGGGAGACAGAGTTCTGGAAATTTCCGGCCAATGGCTTGGGCAAAGGTGAGCAGTGGACAAACGACGCGAAGGTGTTGCGCTGGGACGGAGTGCCTTCCCCGGACGGGCATTGGCTGGCGCATCTCGACAAAGATCAGCAGTTGTGGCTCTTTGATACCAAAACGAAGCAGCAGAAAAAGATTGCGCAGTCGCTGGTCGATGATTTCGCGGATTTGCTGTGGTCGCCGGACAGCCAGTGGCTGGCCTATGTGGAAACGGCAGACAATTTGTTCACGCGGATCAAGATATTGAACGCCAGTTCAGGCGCGATGCAGACGGTCACATCGGATCACTACAATAGTGCCAATCCGGCGTGGAGCTCGGATGGAAAGTGGTTGTATTTCCTGTCGGACAGGGCCTTGACGACGACCGTACGTTCGCCCTGGGGGACCCGGCAGCCGGACCCGAATTTTGATCGCTCAATTAAGATTTACCAGCTGGCACTAACCAGCGGATTGCGGTCTCCGTTTGCGCCGGTGGACGAGTTGCATCCGGCAAGCGCGGAAGAAAAGAAAAAAGAAGAAACCAAGGAAGAAAAGACGGAGAAGACCGACCACGACGCGAAAGGCACCGAGGAGCGGAAGGCTGGCGAAGAAAAAAAGACGGGCGAGGAAAAGAAAAGCGCGATTCCCAAAGTGAATATTGACTTTGCCGATTTGGCGACACGCCTGGAAGAGGTTCCGGTGCCGGCCGGGAATTATTCGGATTTGCAGGCGACCGACAAGAGACTGTGCTGGACACAGCGCGACGACGATGCGGAGAGGAAACAGTCTCTGCACTGCGTCGATATTGCGAACAAAGGAGATGGTCCAGAGCAGGTGTGGAATGACATAAGAAGTTTTGAATTTTCGGCGAACCACAAAAAGTTACTGGTCCGCAAAGGCAATGATTTCTACATCCTGGATGGGGACGCGAAGGCGGGGGCGGTGGCGACGCCAAAGACGCTGGAGAAAACCAAGATTGATATGTCGCGATGGACCTTTGCGACCAGCCCGCGAACGGAATTTCACGAACTGTTTCTGGATGCCTGGCGTTTGGAACGCGACTATTTTTACGACAAAAATATGCACGGAGTGGATTGGGTGAAGATCCGCGACCGCTATCTGCCGCTGGTGGATCGCGTGGCGGACCGTGAAGAGTTGAATGACGTGATTGCGCAGATGGTGAGCGAACTTTCGGCTTTGCACATCTTTGTAGGAGGAGGGGACTCGCGCAAGGCGCCGGATCACGTGGACATCGCAGCGCTCGGCGCGCTGCTGCGGCGGGACGAAAAAGCCGGTGGATTTGTGGTGCAGCACATTTATCTGCACGACTCGGATCTGCCAAATCAAGCGCCGCCACTGGCCCGGCCGGATTCGCTGGTGCGCGAAGGCGAAGTGATTCTGAGCATTGATGGCGAGGACACGCTGAGCGTTCCGGACGAACGCATCCTGCTGCGCGGGAAAGCGGGACGGAAAGTGATGTTGGTCGTGAAGGCACGCGATGGCAAGACGCGAGAAGTGCTGGTTACGCCCGTGCGGGAGAGAGAAGACGAGGATTTGCGATACGCGGAGTGGGAAACCACGCGCCGGCAGAAAGTGGAGGTGGCTTCGGGCGGAAACATCGGGTACGTGCATCTGCGCGCGATGGGTTCAGGGGATATCGAACAGTGGGCGCGGGAATTTTATCCGGTGTTCAACCGCGATGGATTGATTGTGGATGTGCGGCACAACCACGGGGGAAATATTGATTCATGGGTATTGTCGAAATTGCTGCGACGAACGTGGTTCTATTGGCAGCCGCGCGTGGGAAATCCGCTCGGGAATATGCAGTACGCGTTCCGGGGACACATCGTAGTGTTGTGCGACCAAGAGACGGCGTCGGATGGAGAAGCGTTCGCCGAAGGATTCCGGCGACTGGGACTGGGACGAGTGATTGGAATGCGGACCTGGGGCGGAGAAATCTGGCTTAGCGCGAACAACCGGCTGGCGGACAAGGGAATTGCCACGGCGGCGGAGATGGGAGTGTACGGGCCGGAAGGGAAATGGTTGATTGAAGGGCACGGTGTTGATCCAGACATTGTTGTGGATGATTTGCCGGCGGCGACGTTTGCCGGGAGTGACGCGCAGCTAGAGACGGCGGTGAAATATTTGCTGGAAGAGATCAAAAAAGATCCCCGGCCAGTGCCGAAGGCTCCGGCGTATCCCAACAAGGCCTTTCAATACAACGACAACTGATTTCTCTCGAAAAACACTTCGGGCCAGAAATGACGGACGAAACGCGCAATCACAATTCATATTGGAAGAAATTTGCGGGGGGGGGAATCTTGAGGATGATGCTGAGGACCTTCACGTGGCGGCGTGGTTTGACGGTGCTGTGCCTGGCCTCGATGTGTATTGTGGGGCGTCCTACAGGCGCGGCGCCGCAGGAGACGCATGACGCGCGTCAACTTATCGTAAACGCGATGCGCGCCATGGGCGGCGAAGAGAAGTTAAAGGCCATCAAGACAACTTCGTGCGCCGTGTTTGGGCAGCGATACATGAGGGAGCAGTCTGAGCGGCCAGCCGGACCATGGTTACAGGATTATTTTCAGTCGGCAGTCGTGAGAGATCTGGAGCACAAACGGCTGCGGGAAGAACGGCAGTCGCGTGGATGCGATTCTACGGAATGCTGGAAAAGTGCGGAATGGCAGGCTGCAACGCTGGTCTTTGCCGACGATGCAGCGGCACAGAAGAGCCAGGGGAAATTTTCTCCGACCAGAGGCGAGGCGGCGCGAAATTCGAAGGACTGGATAGTGCTGGATCCCATTCGCCTGTTGATTTCGGCGCAGGCCGCCAAGGATCTGCGCGAGGAGCCGGCGATGGAGTTTTACGGATTCCGGCAGTCCGTGGTGGCATTTACCTATGACGGTGCGCCGGTTCGGCTGATTCTGAATCCGGGGACGGGATTGCCCTCAGGAGCGGAGATTACGCGTACCGCGCTGGACAATTTTTTCTGGGGGCCGTGGGGCGACATAACAACGCGAGTGAGTTGGACATTCTGGGAATTGGAGCGCGGTGGAGTGCGGTATCCGCGGCAATGGGACGCCGAGAGCAACGGGCGGCCGAACTGGACGCTTACGATTAACGAATGGACGATAAATCCAGAGACGAAAGAGGAGACGTTTGCGATTCCGGCGGAAACGGCAGCGGCCATTCGCAGGAGAAAATTGTCGATCGAAGAGTTGCCGCTCGGAACTGTCAATGCCCCGGCAAAAGAAGTTGCGCCGGGGATCGTGCAGGTGCCGGGGAGTTGGAACGTGGAGGAAGTGGAGTTCGACGATGGGATCGCAATTCTGGAAGGGCCGATTTCGAGCGGGTATTCGGCCAGGGCGATTGCCGACGCAGAAAAGAGATTTGCGGGAAAGAAAGTGAAGATGGTGGTGACCACTTCCGATGCCTGGCCGCACCTTGGGGGCATGCGGGAATATGCGGCGCGCGGCATCGAGATCTACGCGCTGGATTTGAACAAGCCGATTCTGGAGCAACTATTTGCGGCTCCGCACCAGATGAAGCCGGATGAATTGCAGCGGCATCCGCGTAAGCCCGTGTGGCACATGGTGAGCGGGCCGACAGTTGCGGGTGGCCGGGAAAACCGGATGGAAATTATCCCTTTACGAACACAGACGGGCGAGAGGCAGATGGTTGTTTATTTTCCTTTGGCGAAGCTGTTGTATACCAGCGATCTGTTTCAAAAAGACGGACAGGGAAATTATTTTCTGCCGCAAACAATGTCCGAGGCTGTGGATGTTGTGAAACGGGAAAAGTTGGATGTGGAAGCCGTATTTGGGATGCATCTGGCCAAAACGGACTGGAAGGAAGTTGTGGCAGCCGTCGAGAAACAGGTGGGTGGAAGCAATTGAGGTTTCGGTTTTTTTTGGAGGGGCGGGATATGAAGCGTTGGTTGCAGGTGGTGGCGGTGGGATTGCTGTGCGCAGCGACAGTCGCCGGGAGAATTTCCGCCGACGAAGAGAAAGGCGCGGACAAGAGTGTGACGATTGGGGAGAAGACCGCGGGCGCGCAGAAGTTGCCGGGGTATTTCAATTTATATTGGGACCCGAAGGCCGGGAAATTGTGGCTGGAGATTGATAAGTGGGGGAGCGAGTTCTTGTATCAGAGCGGGTTGCCGGCCGGTGTCGGTTCGAATGATATTGGGTTGGATCGCGGACAGCTGGGGGCGACGCGGATTGTGCGATTTGAGCGGATTGGACCGAAGGTTTTGTTGATTCAGGAAAATCTGGATTATCGAGCGGAGAGCACGGACGCGGACGAGCGTCGGGCGGTGCGCGATTCGTTTGCGGAATCGACGCTCTGGGGATTTACGGTGGCGGCAGAAGAGAATGGGCATGCGCTGGTGGATGCTACGGATTTCTTCTTGCGAGACGCGCACAACATTCCTGCGACTTTGCAGCGCACCAAGCAGGGGACCTATCAACCAGACAGTTCGCGAAGTGCGATTTATCTGGAGCGGACCAAGAATTTTCCATTGAACACGGAAGTGGAAGCGACTCTGACCTTCAAGGGAGAAAATCCTGGAGGATGGGTTCGCCAGGTGACTCCGGAACCTGCGCTGATTACGGTGCGGGAGCATCATTCGTTCGTGCGGTTGCCTGGGCCAGGTTACCAGCCGCGGGTTTATGATCCTCGGGCGGGCTATTTTGGAATTTCGTATTTCGATTATGCGTCGCCGATTAGCGAGCCGATTCGGAAACGGTTTATTTCACGGCACCGGCTGGCAAAAAAGGACAAGACTGCGGCGGTGAGCGAGGCGGCGCAGCCGATTATCTATTACCTGGATCGTGGTGCGCCGGAGCCGATTCGTTCGGCGCTGCTGGAAGGGGCGGGTTGGTGGAATCAGGCGTTTGAAGCGGCGGGATATAAAAATGCGTTTCGTGTGGAGTTGTTGCCGGAAGACGCGGACCCCATGGATCTGCGCTACAACGTGATTCAGTGGGTGCATCGCGCGACGCGGGGATGGTCGTATGGCGCGGGAGTGATTGATCCGCGGACAGGAGAAATTATCAAGGGTCATGTGACGCTGGGGTCGTTGCGGGTGCGACAGGATTATCTGATTGCGGAAGGGTTGCTGGCGCCTTATGAAAACGGAAAACCGGCTTCGCCTGCGATGCGCGAGATGGCCCTAGCACGTCTGCGGCAACTGGCGGCGCATGAGGTGGGGCATACGCTGGGATTGGAGCACAACTATTCGGCGAGCACCGTGCATCGATCGTCGGTGATGGACTATCCGCCGCCGACGGTTAAATTGGCGGCGGATGGAACGATTGATATTTCGGATGCGTACGCCAGGGGAATTGGGGAGTGGGACAAAGTTGCGATTAATTTTGGGTATCGCGAGTTCCCTGCTGGCGCCGATGAAACCGCTGCGCTGAATAAAATTTTGGGAGATGCGTTTCGGGGCGGATTGCGATATCTGACGGATCAGGATGCGCGGCCGGCGGGATCGTCGAGTTCTCTGGCGCATTTGTGGGATTCGGGCGCCAATGCGGTTGACGAGTTGAATCGGTTGATGCAGGTGCGGGCGGCGGCCCTCAGGAGGTTTGGCGAAAATAATATTCCTGCGGGTGCGCCGCTGGCGACGATCGAGGATGCACTGGTGCCGATATACATGCTGCACCGATATCAAGTCGAAGCGGCCAGCAAATTTGTGGGTGGAATGGACTATACGTTTGCTCTGCGCGGAGATGGAGAAATGGCCACGCAGATTGTTGCGGCTGCCGAACAGCGACGAGCGTTGGTGGCGGTGTTGGGGACTTTGAAGCCGGAAAATCTGATGCTGACAGAAGGGTTGCTGAAAATAATTCCGCCGCGGCCGCCGGACTACGAGCGAGGGCGGGAGCATTTCAAGACGCGGACGAGTCCGGCGTTTGATGCTCTGGCGCCCGCAGAAGAGGCGGCCCAGCATACGCTGCAATTCTTGTTTAATGCCGAGCGGACGGCACGGCTCGTGGAGTTTCACGCGCGCAACGCCGAGAATCCGGGACTGGACGAAGTCTTGAATGCAGTTCTGGCGGCGACCTGGAAGGCGGAGCGCGGTTCAGGGTACGCGGCGGAGATTGCGCGGACTGTGGACAACGTGGCGCTTTACGATTTGATGAGCCTGGCGGCCAATGAGCGAGCCTCAGATCAAGTACGAGCCATGGCTTGGCTGAAGCTGGAGGAGTTACGCGGCTGGGCGGCGGAACGCCAGAAGGCGAGCGGTCTGGAGGAAACTCAGAGGGCGCACTTGTTTTATGCCGTGGGGCAAATCGTTCAGTTTCAGAAAGATCCGAAGCGCATGGACTTGACCGTGCCGGCAGAACCGCCGGATGGGCCGCCCATCGGGACCGATGAGGACTTGGCGGGCTGGAGCGAACGGTAGGTTTTGGGGAGTTTTATTTCCCTCCTGGACGGAACAAAATGGGCGTTCCATCGTCTATAGCTGCAGGGAGGATTCTCATGTCCTTGCGTAAGCTGGTGTGCTTATCGGCAGCGGCGGTGCTTGGTGCGGCGGCGTCTTCAGCGCGCACGCACACTCATTCTGTGAGTTCGAAAGGGCACGGCCAGCCGATGGCGAGCTGTGCGGATTTGCATATGAGCTTTGATGATCACGATGCGGTGGTGCGGTCGGAAGAGAGAACTTTGCTGAAAGCCGAAGTGAAGGTGCTCGAAGTACGGTCACAGGAAAATGGCGGCGTGCAGATTTCCGGTTGGGACCGGGACAACTACGGAGTGACGATTTGCAAAGCGGCCGGTGGCGGGTCGCAAGAAGCGGAACGGTTACTTTCGCAAATTTCAGTTTCGACGGACAACGGGAAAGTGTCGACACACGGGCCGAGTGGCGACGATTGGACGGTTTATTTACTGATTCATGTGCCGAAGGCGGCCTCGATTGATTTGACGACGAACAATGGACCGTTGTCTGTTTACGATGTGCAAGGAAAACTGACAGCACGCGCGCAGAACGGGCCGATCACCGTGAAGAATTTTTCAGGTGAAGCGGATGTGCAGGCAGAAAACGGTCCCATTGATGTGGACGGTGGAAACGGAAGTTTCCGGGTACACACGCAAAACGGACCGATTTCTGTGGTGCTGCAGGGAACCGCCTGGAACGGAAAAGGATTGAATGCAGATGCCCAGAACGGTCCGCTCAGTTTGAACGTGCCGGCGGGCTTTCAGTCGAGCTTTGTGGTGGAGTCAAAGGGGTATTCGCCGGTGAGTTGCCACGGCAGCGTTTGCGACAATGTGCAGAAAACCTGGGACGACGATCACAAACGGATTGAATACGGCAGCAAGCCGGCAGTGATCTACATGTCCGCGGTGAATGGGCCGATTTCGGTGAACCAGTCGAAGTAGAGTGGCCGAAGCTGCAAACATAGTTTGTAAATGCAGGACCGATCTTATCCGACGGGATGGACGAGGCCCGTCGTTGCCGATAAGCTTTGTTGCATGCAATTGGAAGAGCGAGTAGATCATCCCACGACTGAGATGGACGCAGTTCGGCTCGTGCGCGAACTGTATGGGCTTGAGGCGGTTGCCAGACCGCTGCCCGGCGAGTACGACGACAATTTCCAAATAAAAGCGAAAGATGGACGGGAGTTTGTGCTGAAGGCGATGCATCCCGCGCGCGAGGGCGCGTTCGTCGAAATGCAATGCCATGCGTTGCGGCATCTGGCGCAGCGTGCGCCGCAGCTAGCGTTGCCGCGGGTTGTGCCAATGAGCGGCGGCAAATTTTTCTCTGAAATCAAGACCGCGGACGGCGCGCGCATCGCCTGGATGCTTACATTTGTAAAGGGGACGGAACTGGCGAAAGTGAAACCGCACTCGCCTGAGTTGCTAAAGAACCTGGGCGAATTCCTGGGGGAGATGGATGCGGTGCTGCAGAGTTTTGCGCATCAAGCTTGTGAACGAAAACTAAAATGGGATTCAAGTAGGGCGTCGTGGGCCCGTGAGTACACACATGAAATTGCGGATACCAAACAACGGGCACTCGTGGAAAGCGTTTTACAGAAATACCAGACTGACACTTTGCCGGTGTTGTCGAAACTGCGGCGCAGTGTGATTTATGGCGATGCGAACGACTACAACGTCTTGGTGAACGAGGCATCGGAGTGGCCGCGCAAAGTTGTGAGCGTGATTGATTTTGGTGATATGCATTTGGGCATCACGGTTTCAGAATTGGCGATCGCGGTCGCTTACGCAATTTTGCGGAAAACGGAACCGCTGGCGGCTGCGACTTCGCTCGTTGCCGGATATCACCGGGCATTTCCTCTGCAGGAACTGGAGCTTTCTGTTCTGCACACCCTGGTGGCAGCGAGATTGGCTGTGAGCGTGACAAATTCGGCGCATCGGAAAATCATGAAGCCGGATGATGCCTATGTGACGGTGAGTGAAGCGCCGGCCTGGGAAGCGTTGGAGCTTTGGATGAGCGTGCATCCGCGATTTGCGGAGTATTCGTTTCGTGCGGCGTGTGGTTTAGACGTGCTGCCGCAGGGTGCGGCCGTTTGCGACTGGTTGAAAGCGAATGCCGGAAGTTTCGCTTCTATTGTGAGCGGAAAAGATTGGAAGGCGAAGTGTCTGGTCTTTGATTTGAGTGTCGGGAGCACATTTCTGGGAGCTGATCCGGCGGCGGGGAAGACGGGTGCCCTGACCGGAAGAATATTCAAAGAGCTGGGGCGGTCGGGCGCGGCGATTGGCGTTGGCAGATATGATGAAGCGCGCTTGCTATATACGGCGCCCTTCTTTAGGGAGAACGGAGATGATTCAAAGGAGTGGCGGACAATTCATCTGGGGATTGATTTGTTCGGGGTGCCGGGGACGGCATTGTTTGCGCCGATGGACGGAATTGTGCACACACTCGCAAATAATTCAGAGGAGTTGGACTATGGACCGCTGGTAATTCTGGCTCATACGACTTCAGAGGGACAGGAATTTTATACGCTATACGGGCATTTGACGCTGCAAACATTGAATGGGCTCAAGGTGGGACAGAAGATTGCGCGCGAGGAGGAATTTGCGTGGATTGGTGATGTTCGCGAGAACGGTGGTTGGGCCCCGCATGTCCATTTTCAGATTATTTTGGATTTACTCGACCTGTATGAAGATTTTCCTGGCGTCGCGAAGGCTTCGGAGCGAGCTGTTTGGACCGCGATTTCCCCTGATGCGAATCTTATTCTGGATATTCCGGCTGAGAAATTTCCCGCCGAGGAACGGAACGTTACGGAGATTCTGTCTGAACGGCGCGGACTGCTGGGACGGAATTTGAGCGTGTCGTACGAGAAGCCGTTGAATGTTGTGCGCGGGTGGAAGCAGTTTTTGTATGACCAGACCGGACAGGAGTATTTGGATGTTTATAACAATGTTCCGCTGGTAGGGCACTGCCATCCGCGGGTGGTGAAGGCGGCGCAGGAGCAGTTGGGGCTGTTGAATACGAATACGAGATATCTGCATGAGAATTTGAATCGGTATGCCGAGCGGCTTGGGAAACTGTTGCCGCCGCCGCTGAAAGTCTGTTTTTTTGTGAACTCGGGGAGCGAAGCGAATGAGTTGGCTTTACGGCTGGCGCGGGCCCGTACGGGTAAAGAAGATGTGATTGTTCTGGAGCACGCGTATCACGGGAATACCAATACGTTGATTGATATCAGCCCTTACAAGTTTGACGGTCCGGGCGGGCGCGGGAAAAAGCCGTGGGTGCACGTTGCGCCTCTGGCCGATGATTATCGCGGGTTGTACCGGCGGGATGACGAGCAGAGAGGCGGGAGGTATGCCCGGCATGTCGGGCAGATTCTGGAGAAAGCGAAATTGGATGGACGCAGCGTGGCTGCATTTATAGCGGAGACGTTGCCAAGCGTGGGCGGGCAGATTGTTTTCCCGGAGAATTATTTGTCGGAGGTTTACCGGCACGTGCATGCGGCTGGGGGAGTGTGCATTGCAGATGAGGTGCAGGTGGGATTTGGACGGTTGGGCTCGCACTTTTGGGGATTTGAAACGCAGGGGGTGATCCCGGATGTAGTGGTTTTGGGTAAACCGATTGGAAATGGATTTCCGTTGGCAGCAGTGATCACGACCGACGAGATTGCCGACGCGTTTGGCAATGGGATGGAATTTTTCAGCACGTTTGGCGGAAATCCGGTGGCTTGCGCGGCCGGACTAGCGGTTTTGGATGTTTTGGAAGAGGAGACATTGCAGGAGAATGCACGGACGGTTGGCGAGTATTGGATTGCCGGAATTAGGGAATTGCAGAAACGGCATCTTATTATTGGAGATGTGCGGGGGGCGGGGTTGTTTCTAGGGATTGATTTGGTGGCGGATCGGGAATCGCGCGCGGCGGCGTCCGGGCCGGCGTCCTACATTGTAAATCGGTTGCGCGAGTGTCGGATTTTGGCGGGAACCGATGGCCCTTTGCATAATGTGATCAAGTTGCGCCCGCCTCTGTGTTTTACGGAGAAGGATGCGGATCTGTTTTGTGCTGCGTTCGGGGAAATTTTGCAAGAGGATGCCGCGCGGGTTTAAGGTGCGGTTGGACAGGCGGATCGCCGCTGGAATGTTCCGTGGCGGGTTGAACTTCGCGGGTTGCATCGCAGTATTTGACAGTGCGGCAATTCTTGCAATGCCGGTTCGGACCAGCCGTTGCCAATTGACGACATCGGTGAACAGTGCGGCTTGAACTCTTCCGACGTTCTCGCTACGCTTTTCAATCTCGGGATGCAAGGCCTTGTACGCCAGATGCCCGGCATACAGTTCAGTAAAGTGCTGCTGTAACAGCGTTTAGCAGCACTGCATCGACGGTCTCCAAAACTGCATCTAATGGCCGAAAAGTATCCTTGCGGAGACTTCTGGCATCTCGTCAAGTTAGCGAGAAGGACACAGGCCACGCGGTCTGTGCCTTACACGGAACAATTGGGAGTTACAAAGGCAACATGGCTCGTTCATTGGTAATTGTGGAATCGCCGGCAAAGGCGAAGACGATTAATAAGTATCTTGGCCGGAATTATGTGGTCAAAGCGTCGATTGGGCACGTGATGGATCTGCCCAGGAAAACGATTGGTATCCGTCTGCCCGGCGAAGAAGAAGGTAACGGCAAGAAGAAAAAGAAGGGCAAGGCGAAAAAGGGCAGCAAAAAAGCCACCAAGGAAAAAGAGAAGCCGGTTGGGAAAATAATTAAGTTATCGGATGAAGATATTTTTGAACCCACGCTGCAGATTATCAGTGGCAAAGGAAAAGTAATCAACGATTTGCGGAAGGCCGCCAGCACAGCAGATGCGGTGTATCTGGCGGGCGACCCGGATCGCGAGGGAGAAGCAATTTCCGCGCATCTGGCGATGGTGCTTTCAAAACCTTCGAAGTATGAAGAACAGGAACCGGCCGTTTCACGGTGGAAGAAGAAGGCTCCGAAGAATGCGGAGTCCGTGGTTGAAGAAAAGAAGGAAGAGCCCAAAAAAGAAGCCGCAATTGCGATTGATCCCAAGAAAATTTTTCGCGTGACATTCAACGAGATTACGCCAAAGGCGATTCGCGCAGCGTTTGACAAGCCGCGGCAGGTGGATACGAATTTGGTGGATGCGCAGCAAGCGCGGCGCGTGCTGGACCGCATCGTGGGATACAAGGTCTCGCCGATATTGTGGGACAAGGTACGGCGCGGTTTATCAGCCGGGCGCGTGCAAACGGTGGCCCTGCGGTTGATTGTGGAACGCGAGCAGGAGATCCGCGCGTTTGTGCCACAGGAGTATTGGACGATCCACGCGATGCTGGATGCCGGTCAGCCGCCGCTGTTTGAAGCAAAGCTGTTCAAGCACAAGGGCGGGGATATTGAAGTTGGGAATCAGGAAGCAGCAAACAAAATTGTGGCCGCCGTGCAGAAGGCGAAATGGCAAGTTGCCAACGTCACGCAGCGCGAAAAGAAGCGCAATCCGCCGCCACCGTTTACGACTTCGAAACTGCAACAGGCGTCTTACAACCGATTGCGGTATTCGGCGAAAAATACGATGCGCGTGGCGCAGGGACTTTACGAAGGCGTAGAGCTGGGGGAAGAGGGATCGGTCGCGCTGATTACTTACATGCGCACGGATTCGGTGAACGTGTCGCAGGATGCGCTGGCACAGGTGCGGGAGTTTATTCCGGCGCGGTTTGGCGCGGATTATCTGCCGGAGAAGGCCAACTATTACAAGTCGAAGAAGGATGCGCAGGAAGCGCATGAAGCAGTGCGTCCGACGGATGTGACGCGCACTCCGGAAGACGTGCGGAAATATCTGAAAGACGACCAATTCAAGTTGTATCAATTGATATGGCAGAGATTTGTGGCGTCACAGATGATGCCGGCGGTTTTCGATCAGACGACCATTGATATCTCCGCGGCGGACTACACCTTTCGCGCAACCGGCATGGTGCAGAAGTTTGCCGGTTATTTGAGCGTGTACCAGGCGCAGGCAACCGAAAGCGCCGACGACGATAAGGTGGACGAAAAGAACGAGGAAGGCGAAGGCAATTCGCTGCCACGCGTGGAAGAAGGGCAAGTATTGCGGCTGGATGCGATCCGCCCGGACCAGCATTTTACGCAACCACCGCCGCGTTACAACGATGCGACGCTGGTAAAAGACTTGGAAGAGAAGGGCATTGGGCGCCCGTCGACCTATGCGTCGATTATTTCGGTGATTGTGGAGCGCGAATACGTTGTAAAGGAACAGGGGCGATTTTCGCCGACCATGCTTGGCGAGCGGGTGAGTACGCTGCTGATCAAGAGTTTTGAGGATATTTTTGATGTCACGTTCACGGCCCGGCTGGAAGAAGAGTTGGACGAAATCGAAGAAGGCAAATTGCCGTGGCGTGATGCGGTAAAAGAGTTCTGGGAAAAGTTTGTGGTGGATTTGGACAAAGCTGACGGGGAGATGCTGTCCTACAAGGCGGGCATTCCGACAGGCAAGAAGTGCGAGAAGTGCGGCGAAGGGGAGCTCCTCGAGCGCATCAGCCGGCTGGGATTCTTTCTGGGATGTTCGCGCTATCCGGATTGCGATTTCATCCAGGATTTGTCGCCGGAAATTCCAGAGGCGGCCCCAGGCGAGACGAAAATTGAGTATTGCCATAACTGCGGCAAGGAAATGTCGATTAAGGCGGGGCGGTTCGGACCATTTCTGGCGTGTTCGGGATACCCGGATTGCCAGACAACCCGGCGGCTCGTTGAAGGCACGCGAAAAGCGATGCAGCCGGATGAGCCACTGGAAGAGAAGTGCACCTTGTGCGGCGAACATTTGATTAAAAAACACGGGCGCTTTGGGGAATTCATAGGGTGTTCAGGCTATCCGAAGTGCAAGTACACGCGGCCGATCACGATGGGGATCAAGTGCCCGAAGTGCAACGAAGGCGAATTCGTGCGGCGCGGAAGTGCGGGACGCGGCGGACGTGGACGGCCCAGGATTTTCTATGGCTGCTCGCGGTATCCGGATTGCGATTACACGACGCCATTCATGCCTATGCCGGAACCTTGCCCCAAGTGCGGTGCACCATTCATCGTGGAAAAGAAATCGAAGATTGGGACTGTATGGACTTGTATCAAGGACGGATGCGATTGGGAAAAGCTGGCGCCGGAAAACCTGCCGCCGCCGTCGCAACCCGAGGAATTGGCTCCGGTTGGGGCCAAGGTATGATTTTAAGTCCGAGGGAAGTTTCTAGCTAAGCCCGCAGGAGCGTTTCACACCCTACTCAGTTTTCGACGTTCTTCCCGTGCCTGGGTTGTCCGATTTGCCCATACCACTCAGAAGCTTCAGTACATGCCCGGGACCCGCTTTTTTTCCCTCGAAGCCCGAAATACGACGCGAGCACAACACTGCTCGGCTGAACTGGGGCCACTCGCATTGTGAATAGGTATCGATTCTAACCGCAGAGCGGAAATCCAGCTGTGGACCCGATTCCAAGAACACCCCGGGAGCAGGCCGGTTCCGCAACACACAAGTGCGCCTATAATGGGGTTCAACGGGAAAGCTGGAGATGAAGCAGGAAATCGAAAAATATCTGGCGTACTTGAAGTCGGTGAGGAATTCTTCCCCGCATACCATCAGCAACTATGGGAAGGACCTGGGACAGTTTGTGGCGTATCTTTCGCCCCCGGGACTGCAGCCGCCCGCGCTGGTGGACGTCAAACATGGAATGATCCGCGAATTTGTTTCGCATCTGCACGATCATGGATTGCAGAAGAGCTCGATTGCGCGGAAATTGGCGGCGTTGCGGTCGTTTTTCAAATATTGCGTGCGAGAAGGCAGACTAAAGGAAAATCCGGCGCGCCTGGTGCCCACGCCAAAGTTGCCGAAGCGCATTCCTTCGATACTTTCGGCCGAAGAGATGAACGACTTTTTGAATCACCTTGCGGCGATGAAGCCTTCGGCAAAACCGATTGCCAGTCTCGCTGGAGTCGCAACGGAACGAATCCGAGTGGCGTCGAAGCCCGGGAAAAAAGAGAAAACGGCTGAAGACGGCTTGTTGCTGCGGCGAGACCGGGCACTCCTTGAGCTTTTGTACGCGGCGGGGTTGCGCGTGAGCGAACTCACGGGACTGAATCTGATGGATATCGATCAAAAAGACAAGATTTTGCGGGTGCGCGGGAAAGGCAACAAGGAGCGCATTGTGCCGTATGGCGGCAAAGCACAGGAAGCTTTGGAGAAGTATTGGCCGCTGCGCGCAGAGTTGCTTTCGCAATCTGGGAGCGCACGGCGGGCGGCCCCCCACACCGATGCGGCATTCCTGAACTATGCAGGGCGACGTCTGACGCAGCGCTCGGTGGGACGGCTTGTGAAAAAATATGTTCGGCTGGCGAATGTGAACTGGGATTTGCATCCGCATTCGCTACGGCATGCGTTTGCTACACATCTGCTGGCGGATGGAGCCGACCTGCGGGCGATTCAGGAGTTGCTGGGACATCAATCGCTATCGACCACGCAGAAATATACACATGCCTCCATACGGCAGTTGATGGATATTTACGATAAAGCGCACCCGCACGCTTAAAATAAATTCGCTTCAGAAAACAAGAAGGCAGCCTCGAATGCAACTCGAAGCCGCCCTCTTTGTCGGGGTTGGGTTACCAGGTGAATTTCGCGCCAATCTGAATTTGGCGCTGGGTGGTGGTTTGTGTGCTGTTCTGTGAAGAGTTGGGAACACCAAATCGGGAATCAGCGAGGAGCGTCGTTCCGGAAATGGAATATTCCGTCGTACCGACGGCTGTCACATTGACATGATTGAATAGATTGAAGGCTTCGCCAAAAAGTTCCAAGCCAAGCGCTTCGGTGAGACTGAATTTCTTGGCGAGGCGGAGGTCGACGTTAACGTTGCGCGGCATCTGGAACGAGTTTCTTGCGAGTTCAGGCAAACGGCTCGACCCGCCTGCGCCGATGATGCCCAAGGAAGTTCCGCCGGGTGCGTTGCCCGAGATGGTTCCGGTGTAGGGCACGCCGGAGGAAACAGAAACAACGGGTGCGATGCCCCATCCATCCAATGCGGCGCGGACGACTCTTCCACTGTGATGAAAGAAGGCGGGCTGCCACAGGGCGGTGGCTCCGAAGTGATGGCGAATGTCGAAGTTTGCGCGGCCTTCCTCGCCATTCAAATCGAAAGGATTGAGCACACTGTTGGCGCTGGTAAAGGTCTGCGAACCTTGACCGTTGTCCGTAGTGTTTGAATAAGTATAGAAAGCGTTGAATTGCAGGCCATTGGTTAGACGCCGATTGAACTGAGCAATGAAGGCGTTGTATCGCGAATGAACGACGTCCGCGATGCTTGTGATACGGCCGAATCCGGAAACCGGACGGGGCCCGGAGAAGAGCGGAAGAGTGAGGTTCTGACCATCGAATAAACCGCCGGAAACCGTGTATGTGACGGTCGAGGTAGGATCGTTTAGGTTGGTATCCAGAAAAACCGGGAGGTAGCGGCCGAGACTGCCCACCCATGAGACGGAGACAGCCGTGTTATTGGCAATCTCTTTTTCGAAAACCAAATCGAATTCGTGAATCATCGGTGCTTGAGTGTCTTTCGCAAACTGAATGACGTCGCCAACGTTTGCAGGCGTTGCTCCGGGTCCGGCAGCGACATTCGGATAGAGCGGCGGGGCCGGAAGCGGGGCTACGTCCGTGGGACGATATGTAAATTGGAATTGTCCGTCGGGCGAACCTATGTTGGTGATCGCATTGGAGATGGTCGAATTGATGATGCGCCCATAATAGGTGCCGTACCCGCCACGTAGAACGGTTTTACCGCGTCCGTCGATATCCCAGGCAAAACCGATGCGCGGGCCAAAGTTATTCTTGTCATCCGGAAATTGGGCTGTCAGCGGAAGGCTGGGATTGGGGATTTGCGGATCGGGCAATTTTTCATAATCCCAGCGAAGCCCCAGATTGAGGGTCAACCGGGGAGAGATGCGCCAATCATCCTGAATAAAGAAACCAAAGTCGAGCGTAGAGAGTTCGAACTTCGTCGGGCCGAAACCCTGGTTAAAGCTGGTGTAGCAACCGACTAGCACCGTTGTGCCACAGACCGGCCCGAGGCCGCCGACGGCCGAAACGTAATCGCTGATGTAGTCGACGCGGTTGGTGTAAGAATATGCGCCGCTCTCCTGGAAAAGATTGTCATTTACGTCGTTGAACCGAACAATATCGAAGCCAAACTTCAACAAGTGCGCTGATTTGTTGATGGAATATGTGTCGGCGAATTGCAAAGAGCGTTCATCGGGGTAGGAGCGGCGGTCCAGGAAGTTTGGTTTGCCAAAGGCGATTCCGGCGCTGCCATTGATGGTTATTTGCGGGGAGATGCCTTGCGATGAAACTGGTTCGCCTGGAATGGACTGCTGAGTATTCTGAAATTCGAAGTCGCGCCCATATTGGAAGCGGAATTCATTGATCATCGTGGAGTTGATGGTCGAGACCAGTCGCGCGTTGATCGTATCGTCTTTCACGAAGTCATTCCCGAAGCTATCAACGCCGCGGAAGACAACGCCAGCCGTTTGAACGCCCGCAGGCGAGCTCCAGCGCATGCGGTTGTATTGAACGGAGAATTTATTGTCCGGATTGATGATCCAATCGATCTTGGGGAAGAGAACCAATTCGTCCCCGGTACGAGGAACAACGCCGGTAAGGGATTGCAAAAATTGCAGACCGGCGTTGGCCTGATCTGCGGTAATGCCCCGAAGCGCAAGCTGAGTTAATTCCGGGACGCAGGGAGCGGGTGAGCAAGTTGTCGAGAGAGGTGAAAAAAAAGCGCTTGGGCTGCTGGCGTTGGCGACTCCCGGGAAATTGCGTTTTTGTTGATCCGCATTAAAGAAAAAGAAGAGTTTGTCTTTGTAGATTGGCCCGCCGATATTTCCGCCGAATTGGTGGCGCTTGTCTTCGGGCTTGATGGGCACCGTCACGAAGGCCGAGCCGGAGGGAACGACCGCGGTCTGAAACGGATTGTAGGCGCCGAAATCGCTGCTGCGGTAAAACCAAAATGCCTGGCCGTGAAATTGGTTGGAACCGGACCGGGTAATGGCATTAACCACACCGCCCGCCGAGCGGCCATACTCCGCCGAAAAGTTGGACGTATTGACCTGGAGTTCCTGAATCGAAGCCTGACTGATCGAATAGTTGATACGGGTTCGTCCTTTTTCTTCGGCGAAAAACGCCTGGTTGTTGTCACCGCCGTCCACCGTGTTGTTGTTCAACAGGCCGGAAATACCGCGAAAGCTGACGAGGCCAAACGTGCCGTCGGGAGCCGCTCCCGGGGTGGACAGAGCAAGCGTCGACCAGCGTCGTCCATTGATGGGCAGATTTTCGACATTCGCAATGTTGATATTTGTCGAAAAGTCGGCGCGATCCGTGGTGATGACGGGCGCCTCTGCCGTGGTCACGACTGTCTCCGTTTGAGACTGAACACCCAGCGACACATCTAGATTCGTGAGGCGACCTACTTCAACCGTGATACTGGTAGCTTTAAAGTTCGCAAAGCCGGTCGCGCTGACTTCCACGGAATAAATACCGGGGGCGAGATGAACCACAGTAAATCTGCCGTAATCATTCGAAGTTCCGGAAGCAGAGTTATTCGTCGCAAGGTTCATGGTTCGAACAGTGGCGTTAGGTACGAGCGCGCCGGAGCTATCGGTTACGCTTCCGCCAATGGCCCCATCCGTTGCGGATTGTGCCGACGTACGCTGCGCGAGGAGCAAATCACAGAGGATCAGCAGCAGGCAAAGGCTGATTGTCACGATTCTTCGAAGCGTAATCATAGAGTCGGTCTTCTTTCTGTCGTGGTTTTAATTTCGTTTAGCTGTAAGAAGCAAATCTGGCAGACCCGGTGTTATCTTCGCTGAGAGCAGGTCCAGCAAATTGAAACACCGCTGACTGCGAATTCTGGTCGCAAGGCAAATGTTCGTGTTCCCAGCAATCCGCGCCGCGCTGCCGGGTATCGATCGCCCTGAAATTGCCCGGTTGGTTTCCTGGAAATCCCACCCGCATTACTCCGAATGCTTCCTGAAGAATGGCAATTCCTCAGCCCGTTACAGAAAAATAGTTTGCAAGTCAGTCAGGAAGATTTTTACCGGAAGAAGGTTATTCGCCAAAGGCGCAAACACACCCCGAACCAGAACCCACTCCCGTAAAGCAAAATGCCACCACTTCCCGCCCCGACTTCAGTTTCAGCTTGGAATATTTCTAGCACATGAATGAGCGAAGAGTAATTCGTAAGAGGACCTAAGGCTGAGGAAAACTGTGAAATATTGTGCAAAAACCGCGGTGATGTTCAAGGAAGGCAGGCCAAACGGTTGTACGCCGTTATTCAGACCGGAACATCGCGTCGCGCCGGGCGACAACCATTCGCATTGAACAGGCGAGGTGGGAGAAAAAGTAACATTACTTTCAGAATATGGCAGTTGATGGATATTTACGCTAAAGCGTACCCATACGCATAGGTAATCTTTACACTTAGAAACAAAAAGGCGGCGTCCGATTTCGGACTCCGCCTTCTTGTTGAGGTGCAGTTAGAAGGTAATTTTTGCCGATACCTGCAATTGGCGAGCACCCAACAAGGCGTTGCTACTTGCAGTCGGAGCAAGGAAAGATGTTTGACCGACAAGGCAGCCTTTGATTGGTGCACCGGGATCTGAAGCGGGGCATCCGGACCCGGGCGCGCCTGGATTTGCGAAGGCAAACGCTGTTGTATTTACCGATGTGATGAGAGTGTGGTTAAAGAGGTTGAACGCTTCACCAATCAGTTGAAGTTTGACGCGCTCATGATAGATAGGGAAATCGCGAGCGATGCGGAAATCAACCGTGCGAATTTGGGTTGGCCCGTAGAAAGTGTTCCGGCCAAATTGCGGTGCGCGTCCGCCATTGGCGTTTCCATTGCTGGTTTCGCCACCCGTTGCTCCGCCGTCCGGTGCGCCTGAAGGAACAAAAGTGCTCATAAAGGCGGTGACGGGTTGCGGTGAAGCGACGGTGACGATTCCGGCGAATGTGAAGTCATTGACAAGGTGCCGCGTGAAGCGGTTTTCAATGTGAAACGCCGGTTGCCAGACGGTGCTGGCGACAAATCGATGACGCTGATCGAGGTCGGAGACGGAATTTTCTGCCGTCTGATTGAGCGGATCCAATGTGACGTCGGTCCCGTTAAAAGTTCCGAACGTTCCAGGAACTTGGCCATCATCAATAGCCTTGCTGAAGGTGTAGCTAGCAAGGAATTCGAAGCCATGGCTGAAACGTTTTTTTCCTTCGATTACCAGAGCGTTGTACCAGGCGTTGACGGTGCTTAAACCTGCGTTGATAACTCCGGTCTGAGTGTCCGCTCGCTGCGTGTAGAAGGGCACCGTGATGGAAGTAGGCCCGCCGACAGGCGAGTTCAATATGTCATACGTTGCTGTCGTTGTCGCCGGCGCGAGATTGGTGTCAACGAAAACGGGAAGACGCAGCGCACGGCTGAAGAGGTATGTTGCTGACACGCTGATGCTTCCAGGCAATTGATGTTCGACGGACAGCTCTCCTTGGTGAACTATGGGGTTAACAAAGTCAGGAGTCTGGCCGCGGCCGACTTGTGAAGCGTTGGGCAAGGCCACAGCCGCCACCACTTGCGGAGTCAATGCGCCATCAAATGGTGCGGCCAGCGCGGGGCCAGGAGCGGGGAAAATTACATTGGGAAATGCCGGAGCGCAAACGCCTGTGGTGTCATTTCCCGGGACGCACTGAAAGGTTTGCTGGTAAACACCGTTCTCGACGCGAGTCGCGTAATACGTGCTATTCGTAGTTTTTCCGTAGAAAAGTCCGTAACCCAGACGCACCACAGTATCTTTCTTGGGCTGCCAAGCGATACCAATGCGCGGTCCAAAATTGTTCTTATCAATGTTTATGGTCGATGTGTACAGCGGCAAGAGCGTGCCGAGAGTGTTAGGTCGATTTGGTTGAGGAACCCATTGCAAGTCGTAGCGCAAGCCCAAATTCAATGTAAGGGTAGGCCTAACGCGCCAGGTGTCTTCCACGAAAAAGGCATAGTCCACATTGTAGAAATCATCTTTGCCCACGCCGGTAATTGGGTCAGTAACCTGCGTGAAGGTGGTGTAGTTTTCACCCAGGGGTTTGGAGCTGCCGGGCAGAGGAACTCCATAAACGTCAGCCAGCCAGTTCTGGAATGTGGCAGTTGGTGTCGCACCGCTATAGCTGTAGATACCTCCGCCTTGGAAGAGGTTGACGAGCAGTTCGTGGATGGGGCTGATATCAACACCGGTCTTAATGTTGTGCTTGCCATGGGTCCAGCTCACATTGTCCGCAAATTGCAGACGATGTTCATCTGGAAACGCTGGGCGCGGCAATGCATTGGGCAAGCCATATCCCGTGAATTGCGACAGGCTCACGCTGGGGCCGGAGAAATTTGCACCATAGAACTGAAAGTCGCGTGACCACTGGAAGCGGAATGAATTGATCAAGCTGTTGGTAATTGTGGAATCCCAGTTGGCTACGACGTACCGATCGTGGGTACCGAACGAACCATTTTGCAAAATGGACCCTGCGGAAACGGTCGCAGACGTTACGTAATCATTTGGAGCTTTGAAATCCATGAAGTTGAAGAGGACATTCAGTCGATTTCGGGAATTGAGTTGATAGTCGAGCTTGGCGAGATAGATATCCTGGTTGGCGTTACGCGGATAGCTGCCCACGGTGCCGTTCACAAAATCGAGAGCAGCTTGGCATTGTTCCGGACCGACGATGAGGGCGCCTGTCGACAATCCACCGGCGTTGCAAATAAATGGATTTTGTAAAGCCGTAATCGCGCCAGAACTTGAGGGTCCGGTGTAAAGGATTGGAAACACGCGGCGCTGTCCGTCGTAGTTTAGAAAGAAGAAGAGCTTGTCTCGATAGATCGGCCCCCCCACGCTGCCTCCGAATTGTTGACGCTGATGTTCCGTCTGATTGAAAATTCCTCTAGTCTTAGAAAAAGGATCCAACGCGTTGAGAGAGGGATAACGAAGGAAATAAAAAGCATCTCCGTGCAACTCGTTCGTTCCCGCCTTGGTTACGGCATTAATGTTGCCGCCGGCGGCTTGCCCGAATTCCGCGCTGTAATTGCTGGAACTAACTTCGAATTCGCGAATTGCATCAAGGCTAAAGGTGTAGGCCACAGATGTGCGACCGCGCGCCTCACTGAAAAAAGCCTGTTGATTGCTGACCCCATCGACAGAACTGTTGTTGTACAAACCGGAGATACCGCGATAGCTGATGAGTCCGTTTCCCCCATCCGTTGAAACGCCCGGCGTAAGCAATGCAAAATTATTCCATCGGCGGCCATTGAGTGGAAGATTGCTGGCTGCGTTGAGGCTGACCACTTCGGAAACGTCCGTTTTGTCAGGTTCGATAAGTGGGAGTTCGCCGGTTACCTCCACGGTTTCATTCGTGGTCTTCACGGGCAAGGCAAAGCTGACGCTCAGGACTTGGCCGACCTGCAAAGCGATGTTCTTGCGTTCCACGGTTGCAAATCCGGCTTTGGTTGCAACCACTGAGTAATGTCCCGGCTGCAAGAAAGGTGCAACGTAAAGGCCTGCATCATTGGTTGACAATTTACGTTCAAGGCCGGTGTCTTCATTCTTCACTATGACTTCTGCGTCCTGTACGACAGCCCCGGATGCATCCGTGAGCGTACCGTTAATCGTTCCTGCGCCCGCGGTTTGCGCGTGAGCCGCTGTGCCGGAGAATAGAGCGGCTACGAGCAGCGCAAGACACACCACGACGAACTTCCTACCTTGTTGATAACTTTCTTTCATCAATACACCCCTGATGGATTTTGTGTTCTGTACCCGAGAAAACCAATGCACCCGTGCAGATTCACCGCTCCCTCAGCACCACCCCGATGGCGATGCAGGTCGATTCCATGAATTTCCGAAAGCTAACACTATTCTGCAGATTTTTATGATTGATACTTCGCGATGCAGCGATTCAAATTAATGCATCGTGTTGCGGCTGAGTTCCCGGAAGAAACAGGGGTTAGGAAAACGAGCCGCTCGACTGTGTTGCATCGGTGCAACCGGTTTGCTCACGACATCGCACTCGATCGTTCCGTCAACGAAAGGAGCTCCCGGGGTGGGATTTAGTCCTTGCTGGCCATGAATCGCACGGTTTCCAGCGGTGACGCTGTGTTTCGTTGCCCTACTTTCACGATATGAAAAGTATGACTTGAATATATTTCTAGCATATGAACAGTTGGAGGGCAATCCATGAGAGGCACAAAACCTGAGGAAATCTCTGTAAAAATGACAGCAATATTAGAAAATAGTTCAGGGAAATCCACAGGCAGGAAGGGAATTGGAGAGCAAATCGGACATTGACGATTCCGGCCAATCGCTCGTATACTTATGGTTTGCGTTTAGCCCTTGGAGGACCGATGTACGCCGTTATTCAGACCGGAGGAAAGCAGTATCGCGTCGCGCCGGGCGACACCATTCGCATCGAACAGGTTTCGGGCGAGGTGGGAGAAAAAGTAACATTTGGATCGGTTTTGGCGGTCCATAACGATGAAAAGAAGGTTTTGGTTGGTTCGGACGCCGGCAAGGCGACTGTTTCCGGCAAGATCGTGGCCCAGGGACGTGGGAAGAAGATCAGCGTCTTGAAGTTTAAGAAGGGCAACCAGTACAAGATTCAACGCGGTCATCGTCAGAACTATACGGCCGTACAAGTCAGCGAAATCAAGCTGTAAGGATTTATCGCGGGGCATTCGCGCCGCGGAATTTTCCAAATTAAGGATTAAGCCATGGCACATAAGAAGGGCGGCGGCTCCTCAACAAACGGCCGCGATTCACACGGGCAGAGGCTGGGCGTAAAGCGTTTTGGCGGCGAGTTGGTAAATGCCGGAACGATTCTGATCCGCCAGCGCGGCACGAAGCATCAGCCTGGGCTGAACGTCGGCAAGGGCAAGGACGACACGCTGTATGCGCTCGTCACCGGCCACGTGAAGTTTCAGGATAAGGGACGCCACGGCCGCTTCATCAGCGTGGAGCCCGCAGCGCAAGCCAAATCCGCCACGAACTAAAGCTAGAACAGGGTTGACCTGATCTCTTTTGTCTTTTGCGGTCCCGGTATTGCCGGGGCCGCTTTTTGTTTCCGGGTCCGCCCCCCGCGAATTTTTCAGTTTCTTACATGCCGAACAATTTTTAGTATTCTGAGGCAGGTAGGTTTGTTTTTTATCGAGGATTCTTGTGTTCGCAGATGAAGCAAAAATATTGTTAAAGGCCGGGGACGGCGGGAACGGCTCGGTCGCGTTTCGTCGTGAGAAGTACGTGCCCCGTGGCGGTCCATCGGGCGGCGACGGCGGGCATGGCGGAAGCATCTATCTGGAGGCCAATCCCAACGACAATACGCTTTTGCGCTATCGCTATAATCGCGAATTCAAAGCAGATCGCGGGCGGCACGGCGAAGGTTCAAACTGCACCGGCGTTTCTGGCGCGGACATGATTCTGCAGGTGCCGGTGGGGACGTTTGTTTTTGACGAGCAGACGGGCGAGAGTATTGCGGACCTGGTCGAACCGGGACAGCGCGTGTTGGTGGCCCATGGCGGCCGCGGCGGCCGCGGGAATCAACATTTTGCAAAGCCGTGGCATCAGGCACCACGCGAACACGAAGATGGATTTCCCGGCGAAGAGAGAACGATTCGGCTGGAGCTAAAGCTTCTGGCGGATGTGGGTTTGGTGGGATTTCCAAATGCGGGGAAGTCTACCCTGATTTCAGTGATTTCGGCGGCGCGGCCGAAAATTGCGAACTATCCGTTCACAACCTTGGAGCCTAATCTCGGAGTGGTGAATGCGGATGGCGGGACGGGCGGACATGGAACGGAATTGGGACGGACGTTTGTGGTTGCTGACTTGCCGGGGTTGATTGAAGGAGCGCATCTCGGTGCCGGACTTGGCATTCGTTTCCTGAAACATGTCGAACGCACGCGTTTGCTGGTGCATTTAGTTGATACGAGCGACGCGAATGTGGACGATCCGATTCGCTCGTTTGAAATTATTGCCGGTGAGCTGAGGGCGTTCAGCGAATCACTAATGAGGAAACCGATGATTGTGGTGGCGACCAAGCTGGACGCCACCACAGACACAACTCGGCTGGATACGTTGCGCGATTTCTGCAAAGGGCACGGGCTGGAGTTTCACGCCATCTCCGCTGCAGTGGGGGACGGCGTGAAAGAATTGGTCCGCTCCATGGCTGACGCCCTCGACAAAATTCCGAAACCGGTTTATGACGCTTCGCTGGACATGCCTGTGAATGGCAATGAAGATGATGCGGATTCCGGTGAGAGCGTCACCGCAGAAGAAAATTCGTGAGAGAATCGCTTGAGCTGCTTCTGGCCGTTTGGCTGCAGAAACGTTCCTGGGAGGCGCATTGACCACTGCGCAGGCGCATCGCACCGCTGCGAAACATCATCCTCGCCGTATCGCGCTGTTTGGCGGATCGTTTGACCCGATTCACAACGGGCATTTGGCGGTTGCACGAGCGGCAGACCGCCGGTTTAATTTTGATGAAATAAATTTTATTTCAGCCAGCCGTCCGCCGCACAAGTTGAAGCAGCATCTCGCTCCGTTTCCGCATCGATTTGCGATGGTATCGCTGGCGTGCACGGAGCACCCGCATTTTGTTCCGTCGCTGGCCGAAGCAGGAGAAGACTTCAGCGGCACGCAACTGCACTATTCGGTGGACACGGTGCGTTATTTTCGGCACAGGTACCACGGTCACGGCGACCGCGTTTACTTTATTATTGGCGCGGACGCCTTCTTGGATATTCCGATGTGGAAGGAATACGAAGCGCTGCTGGGACTTTGCGATTTTATCGTGGCCAATCGTCCGGGAATTCGACCGGAGGCACTGCGGCTGGTGATACCTCCGGACCTGATGGCTCGACCAAACGAAAAAAAAGAAGCAGAGGCGGACCACCCGTCGCAGGTGATTGCGCATCTGCACCGCACCACAGTCTATTTGCTTGAAAATATTTCGAGCGAGGTTTCGGCAACGGAGGTACGGCGCCGCGCAAATCGCGGGCAGGCCATTCATGGGCTTGTCTCTGCGCGCGTCGAGGAATACATTCTTAAACAGGGTCTCTATCGATGAATCTGCAATCACTGCCCCAAGGTGTTCGGCTGGCTGTTGAAGCCGCTCAGGAAAAAAAAGCGTCGAACATTACCGTGCTCGATCTGAACGGAGTTGGCGCGTTCACGCAATATTTTGTAATTTGCACCGGGCACAGTACCCCGCAGGTGCAGGCTATTTGCACGGAAATCGAAGGCCAGCTTCACAAACAGATGAAGCGCTCGCCGGAGCATCGCGAAGGCCAGCGCTCGGCAGAGTGGGCCTTGCTAGATTTTGGCGGTTTTGTGGTGCACGTTTTCAGCGATCAAGCTCGGCGTTACTATGATCTGGAACGATTGTGGCGCTCTTCACCGAAGCTGGAGATTCCGGATCAACCGGATAGCACCAGGTCGGAAAGCAACTTACCGCCTTCCTCATACAATCAATCCCATTTTTCCGATGAAGCGTTTTCCAAATGACCTCTGAGCGATTGCCGTGGATCTCGGAAGATCCCGCATCGCTCCGTCTCTTCGAACTTGCGCAGAAAGTGGCGATCGCTCCGACAACACTGTTGATTAGCGGAGAAAGCGGCACCGGTAAGGACCATCTTGCGCGGCTGGTCCATGAACTTGGACCGCGCCGCGATGCCCCCTTCCTGAAGATCGATTGTGCGAGTTTGCCTCCTCATCTTGTGGAGAGCGAACTTTTTGGGCATGAGCGCGGGGCCTTCACCGGCGCGGTGGAGCGGAAGCTGGGACGGTTTGAGCTGGGCGGTAGCGGGACGATCGTGCTGGATGAGGTCGCGGCTCTGACCTCCGGTGCGCAAGGCAAGCTGTTACGCGTGTTGCAGGAACGGACATTTGAACGACTTGGCGGAACGGAAACATTGCACATCGAAGCGCGCTTGATTGCGCTGACGAATGTTGATCTCCCCACAGCAGTGAAAGCCGGAAATTTTCGGGAAGATTTGTTCTTTCGTTTGAATGTTTTGACACTGGATGTTCCACCGCTTCGCGAACGGCGCGCTGACATTCTGCTATTGGCAGAATATTTGCTGGTCACGCTTCGGACGATTCATGCGCGTCCCCATGCACAGCTCAGTGAACCCGCGCGGCGCATGCTGGCGGTTTACAACTGGCCGGGAAATATTCGCGAACTTCGCAATGCGCTGGAACGTTCTCTGGTGTTTTCACGCACAGGTCGCGCCGCTCCGACACCAGAACTGGACATTCTTGAGCCGGAAAGTTTTCCGGAAAACGTGCGCGCTGTCGCCCCCGGCGCTACCAGCACAATTGCCGGGCTGCGTTCGCTAGAAGAAGTCGAGAAGGAAGTAATTGCGGCGACCCTGGAGGCGACCCGCTATCAGATTAGCAAGTCGGCGGATGCGCTGGGGATCAGCCGGAAGACGCTGCTTGAAAAGCGCAAGAAATATGGATTGAAATGAACGTCGGTTCCGCGGAATCCTGTCTATGCGCTTGCGCCTAATCTTGCTGGGCAAATCGCGCCGTCCGGAGCTCCGTGCGATTTTCGATGACTACATTAAGCGCATTGGGCGAGCGTGCCAAATAGAAGTCAATGAAGTACGCGACGGCGCCGCCGCCATCAAGAGACTGGAAGCCGACCGTGCGGCTACCGCCATTCTTCTGGATGTTGCCGGCAGAATTCAGGATTCTGACACCCTCGCTAAATGGCTGGGAGAGCAACGCGATCGCGGTACTCGCGAAATTATTTTTTTATGCGGTGATGCGGAGGGATTTCCTGAAGAGCTGCGGAAACGAGTGCAGCAGAGGTTTTCGCTTAGCGCGATGACTTTTTCTCATGAATTGGCGCGGGTGATGCTTGCCGAACAGTTGTATCGTGCGTTTGCGATTCTTTCTGGCAGCCCCTATCCCAAATAGACGTAGTGGTGTACAACCGTTAATATCATGCCCATTCGAATTTCTCCTGACGAGAGTCAACCTTCTGCTTCGATTGAAATTCCATTGGAGAAATCTCTTCCCGATTATGATTTAGAACGCATGGAGCAGCCGACTCCGCGTGAGGTAGACGCTATTCTTGTGTCGCAGGGTTTTCGCGATTTGATCGATGACGCCCGTGGCGTTTTGTTGGAAATACTTGCCGATCCACCATCGAAGGAAACAGCCTGGCATGATCCCTGCCTCGATATAACCCATCCTGAGCTGGAAATCGCTCAACTTACGGGCGCCATCTGTTCGGGCGACGGAGTCTATTTACCGGGATTGTGGATTGTCTTGCGCGACGGGAAGGCGCAGCCGAAAAAGGCATTAGCTTCATCGACCATGGAGCGTATCGAGGCGATTGTGGATGAACTTGTGCGACAGCTTCAGATTACATAGGCGCGTCGCCTCGGCTGCCGTTTTTGGCAGCTTGACGTTTTAGCAGTGACTGCGCAAACTCATGTTTCACCGCTTACCTGAGAAACATGAAGAACCACGGGATAAATTCGCATGCCGGAAGAAAAAGGGCTTTTGATTGTCTACACTGGACCGGGCAAGGGTAAGACCACCTGTGCGCTCGGCACGGCGTTTCGTGCGGTCGGGCAAGGTCTGCGCGTACTGATGGTGCAGTTCATCAAAGGTTCGTGGCATTACGGCGAATTAGACGCGGCCAAGATGCTGGGCGACGACAAATTTGAGATTCGGCCCATGGGCCGCGGATTTGTGAAAATTGGCGGAGCGGAAACTGATCCTGAAGATTTGAAGATGGCCTATGAATGCTGGCAGTCCGGGCGCGACGCAATTTACGGCGGAAACTATGATTTGGTCGTATTGGACGAGATCAATTACACGATCAGCTACAAAATGCTGGACCCGGACGAAGTGGCGGAGTCGCTGAAGAATCGGCCGGAGAATGTGCATGTGATTTGCACGGGGCGGAACGCGCATCCGAAGATCACCGAGTTGGCCGACCTGGTGACCGAGATGCGCGAGATGAAGCATCCGTACACCAAAGGCATTCTGGCCCAGCGTGGTATAGACTATTAGATATAAGCGGCGCGTACGAGGCGTGCGGTGAGCTGCAGGCTTCTACGGTTGCTTCTGACTTAGAACTGTTAACTTACAACTTTTTCCCATGGCCTGGTTCAAGCGCGACAAAAAATCGATCGATCAAACGACGCCTCCCGAAGAGCGACGCGTCCGCACAGAAGGACTGTGGGTCAAGTGTGAGTCCTGCGGAACGATTGTGTTTCGCAAGGACTTGGAAGCGAACCTCTTTGTATGTCCGAAGTGTCAGTTTCATTTCAAAATGAATTCGAAACAGCGCCTGGAACTGCTGCTGGACGGCCGCTGGACCGAACACGACGCTGGAATGACGTCGACTGATCCCCTGAAATTTGTGGATACCAAGGCGTATGCCGCGCGCCTGAAAGACGCAAAGAAAAAGCTGGGGATGAACGATGCGGTTATCATGGCGGAAGGCCAGTTGAACGGCCGTTCCGTGGTGATGTGCGCGATGGAATTTGGGTTTATCGGCGGCTCGATGGGCGCGGTAGTCGGAGAGAAGGTTACGCGCGGAGTTGAGCTAGCCATCGAGACGCGGCAGCCCTTTATTGCCGTTTCCTGTTCTGGCGGCGCGCGCATGATGGAAGGCACGATCAGCCTCATGCAGTTAGCGAAAGTTTCAGCGGCGCTGGCGCGGCTGGATGACGAAAAATTGCCTTACATTTCTTTGCTGACCGATCCGACGACCGGCGGCGTGACCGCAAGCTTCGCCATGCTGGGCGATTTGAACATAGCTGAACCGGGCGCGTTAATCGGATTTGCGGGGCCGCGCGTGATTGAACAAACCATCCGTCAGAAACTGCCGGAAGGGTTTCAACGCTCGGAATTCCTCCTGGAACATGGATTCCTCGACGCGGTGGTGCACCGTAAAGACCTCAAGAGTTTTATCGCGAATTCGCTCGACCTTCTCCTTAGCTGACGATGAATTACGATTCGGCTGTCCGGTACCTGTATTCACTCGGCCGAGAATTGGCGGCTCCGACGCAGGCGGCAGCGGCAAAATTCGATCTACAAAACATTACAACCTTGGCGGAGCGGTTGGGACGGCCGGACCGGGCTTATCCGAGCGTACATATTGCGGGGACAAATGGAAAAGGCTCTACCGCGGCTTTTCTTGAATCGATTCTTCGTGAGGCTGGATTTCGAACTGGCCTTAATACCTCTCCCCATTTGGAGAAAATCAACGAACGCATTCGAATTGACGGCGGCGAGATCAGTGACGAGGCATTTGCGCTCACGCTGACGCGCATCCAAACGCTGACCGAAGAATTGCTCGCCGCGGGTAAGCTGCGAGTGCATCCGACATATTTCGAATGTGTGACCGCGCTAGCCTTTGAGTACTTTGCTCGGGAACGGGTGGAGTTTGGGATTTTCGAAGTGGGCCTCGGCGGACGGCTGGACGCCACAAATATCATTCGGCCGGTAGTCTCGATCATTACCCGCATCGACTTTGACCATGAAAACTTTTTGGGGCATTCGCTTAAAGAGATTGCCTTTGAAAAGGCCGGGATTCTAAAGTCAGGTGTGCCCGTAGTGATTGCCGAGCAACATCCAGAAGCCGGTCAAGTACTGAAAGATCGTGCCAAAGAATTGAGCTGTCCTCTGACGGACACGACTGATGCTTTCCGCGTGGAACGCCAATCGATGCAGGCTGGCTTTGGCAGCGCGCAGGTGACAGAAACCGCAACCGGCGCCACGTTTGCAATTGCTCCAAGTTTGCCGGGCCGCTTCCAACTTCAGAATGCACTTAACGCTTTGGCGGCCGCGCGCATTTTGCAAAAACGCGGATTTCGCATTCCGGATGAAGCAATTACCAGGGGCATCGCAAAAACCAGCTGGCCAGGACGGCTGGAAAAGCTGCAATCGCGGCCGGATGTCTACCTGGACGGGGCTCATAATCCAGGGGCGGCGCGGGAGCTGGCACTATTTTTGAAAGAAAACTTTGCCGGCCGCAAGCTGTTTCTGGTTTATGGGGCGTTGCGCGACAAAGCCGTGGATGAGGTTGCCGGGCTTCTGCTGCCGTGCGCCACCGAAGTCATTTTCACGGAAGCCAAAACCTCACGGGCAATCTCAGCCGTACAGCTGGCCGAAATGGCACGCCACCACGCCGAACGGTTTCGCGTGGTTCCTGATGCGGAAAGCGCCTTCGATCAGGTATTGGCCGAAGCCGGTTCCAGCGACGCTATATTTGTGACGGGGTCGCTGTATTTGGTCGGGCAGCTTCGGCACCACTGGAAGCAACGCGCGGAAGTCGCCACCAGCCCCAAAAAATCGTAGAATAAGCACTTCAGATTCGGAGTAAGTTTCAGACGCCCGCCGCACTGGCGGGCCTTCTTTGTTTTGCATGCCGAGGGAATATGGCTGAAGAAAAGTCGAAAGAATGCATATGAGGAAGAAACGCCAAAGGCGCAAAGCCGCCCCTCTTGTCGGCATCATCATGGGTTCGACTTCCGACTGGGAAACAATGGAGCACGCCGCCAAAACCCTGGCAGAGCTTGAAGTACCATTTGAGACGCGAGTGGTTTCGGCGCATCGCACGCCGGATCTGCTTTTCGAATATGCGGAGAGCGCCGAGAAGCGCGGTTTGGAAGTGATTATTGCCGGAGCAGGCGGAGCAGCCCACCTTCCGGGGATGACCTCTTCGAAGACCGTCTTGCCGGTTCTGGGGGTGCCAGTGGAATCGAAGACCCTGAAGGGTTTGGACTCCCTTCTCTCCATAGCGCAAATGCCTGGTGGAATTCCCGTCGGCACCTTGGCCATTGGAAAAGCCGGAGCCACCAATGCCGGACTATTGGCCGCAGCCATATTGGGAGCGAAACATCCCGTCATTCGTGAATCTCTCCGGAAATTTCGGTCGACGCAGACCAAACGAGTGTTGAGAACCCCTGATCCCTCGGTGCTGCCCCTGGCAAAACCACTAAAGAGGAAGCGCGGGTGACGCTAGGCATACTCGGTGGCGGCCAGCTTGGTTACATGCTTGCGCTCGCGGGCTATCCGCTGGGATTGCGCTTTCGTTTCCTCGATCCCTCGCCGGAGGCTCCGGTCGGGCGCATAGCGCAGAGGGCCACAGCCGACTATGACGACAGAGAAGCACTGGAAAAATTTGCCAATGGTTTGGAACTGGTCACCTACGAATTTGAAAATGTTCCGGTGGACGCTGCGAAATTCCTGGCGGAGAGAGTGCCGGTCTACCCTCCCCCGGCCGCGCTGGAAACGGCCCAGGACCGCCTGAGCGAAAAACATCTGTTCCAGAAACTGGGAATTGTGACCACGGAATATGTAGCCGTGAATGCAGCCGCCGAACTGAATGCCGCAGTGAAAAAAGTTGGACTGCCGGCTGTTCTGAAGACCCGCCGCATGGGCTACGATGGCAAGGGCCAGTGGATACTGCACACCGAAGGCGATGTCGCCAAAATAAAAGATGATTTTCCCAACGTTCCGCTGATTTTGGAGCGTCTGGTTTCCTTCACAAGAGAACTTTCCGTTCTAGCTGTGCGGTCTACCAACGGCGAGACGGCCTTTTATCCCCTCGTTGAGAATCACCATCGGGCTGGCATCCTCCGCCTGTCGCTCGCGCCACCGCCTCGTACCGATGGAACTTTACAAAGGGCCGCTGAAGAATCCGCGCGGAAGGTCATGGAAGCGCTCCATTACGTCGGTGTCCTGGCGATTGAATTTTTCGAATGCGACGGCCGGCTGCTGGCCAATGAGATGGCTCCGCGGGTCCACAATTCCGGCCATTGGACGATCGAGGGCGCCGTCACCAGCCAATTCGAAAATCATTTGCGCGCAGTTCTCGGCTTGCCGCTCGGCTCAACTTCGCCGATGGGTCATTCGGCCATGCTCAATTTGATCGGCGAAATCCCCGATTCGGCCGAAGTGCTCGCGGTATCGGATGCCCATATTCATTTGTATGGAAAATCGCCGCGACCCGGCCGCAAGTTAGGTCACGTCACGGTGCGCGCTGCATCACCGGAAGGACTGGCGCTGAAGCTTTCTGAGCTTCCTTCCTTCTTTCACCGGCCTGAATTTTGCCTGGACGCGACGCTCAGACAAAGCAGTTCGGCCAGAAAATAGCAGCTTACAGTCCCAACCTGCCAAAATGGCCTGTTTTTCGCCGGGTTGCCGCCCTTCGTGTCGCGATGCTAGGATTCACAGTTCCATGTCCCCGGAAACATCCAACCGGCCACGTGTGGGCATTCCCTGGCGCACCTCTGAGGAAGAGGTCAAAGCGGGACAGCCGGAAATCCGTGCCAAGATCGCCAACTACGAGGAAGCTGTCCGAAAAGCCGGCGGAGAGCCTGTGCTGCTCTCGCTGGCACGCCCGCAAGAGAGCCAGGCGCTGTTGCCGACCCTCGATGCTTTTGTGCTGCCGGGCAGCCCTGCTGACATAGAGCCCGCAGAATATGGCTCCCGCAATGCAGGGTTGTCGGCGCCTGCCGACTTACCGCGAGAAGCAACCGACCGAGCCGTTCTGGATCACGCATTTGCCGAGAAAAAGCCGGTCCTGGCCATCTGCTACGGTTGCCAACTTTTAAACGTCTACCTGGGTGGCACCCTAATCCAGGACCTGCGAGCGGAAATGGGAACGACGGCTCCGCACCGCAAAAAAGACCTAGTTCCCGAGGCCCAAGAAGATCCCGTTCATGGCGCGATTTTTCAGTCGGGCAGCCGTTTAGCAGTGCTTGCCGGTAACGAGAAGATCCCGATTAACAGTTCGCACCACCAGGCGATCAGAAAGCCCGGCAAGAATTTACAAGTCACAGCACACGCACCGGACGGTACGATTGAGGGCATCGAATGGACTGGCGACGCCAATTGGGTCGTTGGAGTGCAATGGCATCCGGAACGGATGACTGGAGATGCCTTTTCAGAGCATCTGTTTCAGGGTTTCGTTTCTGCCGCTCGTTCGGCCCGCAACGCCGCGGCGCAAAAAGTTTAAACTCGTCGGCCCGTGTGGCGACGGATTGCGATCTTAAATTTTCCTGGGGGAATCATGATTTCATTGGCAGGCAAGGCGGCACTCATCACCGGCGGTTCACGCGGAATCGGAGCAGCCGCGGTGAAACTTTTCGCACAAGCAGGCGCGGATGTCATCTTCAATTACAACAAAGCGAAAGATGCTGCTTTGCAGATTCAACAGGAAGCCGGGAAACACGGAACTCGTGTGGAGGCGTTCAAGGCCGATATTGGCAAGCATGCCGACAACAAGAAATTGGTGGATCAGGCTATTGCGCGGCTGGGGCGACTGGACATTGTGGTTGCCAATGCCGGCGTATGGAACCTGGAAGATTTGCCTATCGAAAAAATGAGCGAGAAACAGTGGGACGACATGATTCGCATCAACCTGAAAAGCGTTTATTCGGTGATTCATTTTTCTGTGCCGCACATGATCAAACAGCGCTCGGGCAAGATTATTCCGATCAGCTCGACGGCGGGACAGCGTGGCGAGTCTTTCCACACCCATTATGGTGCTTCAAAGGGAGGCATCATCAGCTTCACCAAGGGGCTTTCCACCGAACTGGCCCGTCACAATATCCTCGTGAATTCGGTCGCGCCAGGTTGGGTTGCGACCGATATGTCGAATCCCGTTCTTGATACCAAGAACGGTCAAAAGATGGCCGCAGCCGCAATTCCGCTGGGACGTCCGGCCACGGCCGAAGAAATTGCCGGGCCCATCCTGTTCCTGGCCTCGGACCTAGCCAACTTCCTGAACGGAGAAATCATCAATGTAAATGGAGGTTCTGTCTTGTGCGGCTGAGTGTGCTCCGATTTGCTCCCCGATTTATCTTGACCGCTTCGCTATTTGGGTTCGCGTTTGCCATGCAGATTGCGGCGCAGAATCCCGACACAATGATGCCCGAAGCCAGCGAGGCAAAGGGGAAGCAGGTTCTGCAGGACCTCATCAACGGGCTGGGGGGGCCAGGCTATCTGGAAGTCAAGGACTTGCAATGCCACGGCCGCCGCGCGCAGTTTGGCCACAATCAGGAAGTATCGGGTTTTGTAGATTTCACCAATGCGCGGCGATATCCCGACAAGGAGCGTATCGAATACACCTCCAAAGGACGCAATAGTTTTTTGGGCGCTCTAATTGGCATCGACGGTTTGGGAATGATTAAAGGTGGCGCGGTCATCACCGTTTTCAATGGGGATCGGGGCTGGATTCTGGACCGTAGTGGCGTGAACGAATTGCCGGTAACTTCGATTTCAGATTTTGCAGAAGCAAATCAACGCAACGTCGATAATCTTCTGCGTTTCCGATTGAAAGAAGACGGGATGTCCATTCGCTATGGCGGGGGCGGCACGGTCGATTTGAAGCAGGTGGATTGGGTGGAATTGATAGACAAGGAACAAAGAACCTTCCGCCTGGCGGTCGACCACTCCTCGCATTTGTTGGTGCGCAGTATCGTCACCACGACCAATGAAGAAACCAATCAACGCGATGACGACGTCGCCATTTATACGAACTATCAATTGAAAGACAGCGTTTGGACGCCGCTGCAGGTTACCCGCGAGAAGAATGGCCGGCGCACGGCGCAAACGTTCTATGACTCGTGCACATTCAATCCGGGACTGCCGGACGATGTATTTGAAAAATCTTCCTTAGAAAAGAAATCCGCCGAACTGGGCGTAAAGAAAGACAAGAAGCAAAGCAAAGACGACAATTAATCCGCTGGCTGCCGTGCTGTCTTTCCTCCAGTAGATGCGAAGCTACAGCTGCCAACAAAACGCTATTAGATGTCGCATGGAAGTTTTTGCAATTCGTTCCGATGAATCCCCGGGCTCGCCGGCATTTAACGGCACGGTAACCTCCTGCCGGGCGAGAAATGCCTGGTCCGCGAACCGCCGATTCGTTGCAGAAAGTTCTGCGGCAGGATAATTTTCAAACAATTCGCGGATAGTCCGTCGGCACCCGGCAATAACCCTCGTCACCTGGTTTTGCCGGGCAGACTCCTACAGCGGTATACTAGCGGGATGGGGAATAGCCAGGGAAACTCACAGATGCACGGCACGACAGTTCTTTGCGTGCGCCGTGACAACAAGGTTGTGCTCATTGCCGATGGTCAGGTGACGATGGGCGATCATGTCATGAAACACACAGCGCGCAAGACGCGCCGGCTGTACAGCGATAAGGTCATCGCCGGTTTTGCCGGATCCACTGCGGATGCGATTACGCTTTTCGAGCGTTTTGAAGGAAAGTTGCAGGAATTTTCCGGGAATCTGCAAAAAGCGGCGGTCGAGCTCGCTAAGGAATGGCGCAAAGACCGCGCTCTGCGGCATCTTGAAGCGCTTTTGATTGTTGCCGATGTGAAAGGCACATTCATTCTTTCCGGCAACGGAGACGTCATTGAACCGGATGATGGCCTGGTGGCCATCGGTTCAGGCGGGACTTATGCTCTCTCGGCCGCGCGAGCCCTCCTGAAGCACTCGAGGCTTTCCGCGAAAGACCTGGCGATGGAAGCCATGCGCATCGCCAGCGAAATCTGCATTTACACGAACGCCAATTTTACCGTCGAGGAACTGTAGAACACCGGCCGTCGTAGACGGTAGGCCGGCTGGATGCATCAAAGTACCACAGGGGAAGCTAGCGAGAGTGCGGGTCTGGAGGGTGCTTTCATTTTTTCCGCTTTTTTAGCGCAAGCAAGTTCACAATAGTCGAGTGCATCGACAGAAGGTTTTATGCCTAGTAAGTCTGAAAAAGAAATGATTTACGCGCCGGGGGCCAACAACGGCGCAGGTCCTGCCGACGAGCAGGAGTTGTTGCCCGCTCTTGATGACATGACGCCGCGTGAAATTGTCCTGGAGCTGGACAAGTATATCGTGGGCCAGACTGCGGCGAAGCGCGCTGTCGCCGTGGCCCTGCGCAATCGCGTTCGCAGGCAGAAACTTCCGCCCGAAATCGCCGAAGATGTGCTTCCCAAGAATATTTTGATGATTGGTCCTACTGGGGTGGGCAAAACGGAAATTGCCCGCCGTTTGGCGCGTCTTGCCGGATGCCCCTTCGTAAAGGTGGAAGCCTCAAAATATACCGAAGTCGGCTATGTGGGCCGCGATGTGGAATCGATGGTGCGCGATCTTGTTGAAACCTCCATCGACATGATCCGCGAAGAAAAATTGGATGAAGTTGCCGATCGCGCCGAACAGTCCGCGGAAGAGCGTGTTTTGGATTTGTTGCTTCCGCCGCCCCCGCCGCCCGCGGCTGGCACAACCGAAGCCAACGCCGCTGAACAAAAAGAACAAACGCAACGTACCCGCGAAAAACTCCGCATGCAGTTGCGCGAAGGAAAACTTGATCAGCGCATGGTCGATATTGAGGTTCGCGAACGCTCGACCCCGTCTTTCGAAATTATTTCGAATCAGGGCGTCGAAGAGATGGACGTCAATATCAAGGACATGCTATCCGGCATGTTCGGCCAGCAAAAAAAGAAACGTAAGATGACCGTTGCCGACGCTTTCGAATATTTGATCCAGGAGGAAGAAAACAAGCTCTTGGATATGGACCAGGTTACTCGCGCGGCGGTCGATCGTGCGGAGCAGATGGGCATCATTTTTATTGACGAAATCGACAAAGTTGCCGGGCGCGAATCGGGCCACGGGCCTGACGTTTCGCGCGAAGGCGTGCAGCGCGACATCCTTCCAATCATAGAAGGCACGACCGTCAACACCCGCTACGGCATGATTCGAACCGATCACATTCTGTTCATTGCCGCTGGCGCGTTCCACGTGACAAAGCCTTCTGACTTAATTCCCGAGTTGCAGGGTCGCTTGCCAATTCGTGTGGAACTCCAGTCTCTTAAGGAGGAAGATTTTATCCGTATTCTCACGGAACCCAAGAACGCGCTGATCAAGCAATACGTTGCGCTGCTTGAAACCGAAGGTGTGAAGCTCAATATTACCGAAGATGCAGTGGCCACCATCGCCCGCTTTGCCACCAGTGTGAATGAGCAGACAGAAAATATCGGCGCACGCCGCCTGCATACGATTCTCGAGAAAGTTTTGGACGAGATTTCGTTTGAGGCTCCGGACTTGAAGAAAAAGAATGTGAAGGTCGATGGGGCCTACGTCACCAAGCAACTTGCAGACATTGTGAAAAACCAGGACTTGAGCCGCTACATCCTGTAACGATCTCGAGACTCGAAATCCAAGCGAAGACTACGGCAAGGCGGAGACTTCCCACCGGTGAGCATCCCAGCCACGAAGCCCAAAGCATTTCTCAGCTCCGGTTTTGTAATTCCAGTCTCAATTTTCCTTATTTCCTTTGCCGCTGGTTGCGGCGCTCCGGGAGAGCCGCAACCTCCGTCTCCGCTCGTCCCCACTGCCATAAGCGACCTGCTGGCACACCAGGAAGGCGATGGAGTGCAACTCACGCTCACGGTTCCCGGAAAGAGTGTTGCCGGCGACCACCTTGCCTCACCGCCCGCTGTCGAAATCTACCGCGGTGCGCTCAATTCCAAGGGTTCGCCAGACCTCAAAACTTTCCGCGATGTCTATACCATTCCCGGCGCGCTGGTTTCCAAATATCTTTCCGAGGGCCATCTGCAATTCACCGATCCAATCGCCCCTGAAGAAACCAAAGCGCATCCCGGAGCCGTGCTCGCCTATCTGGTTCGAACGCGTGCTTCTCAAAAACGCGCTTCCGCCGATTCCAACGTCGTAACCGTGCGGGTGTTCCCGGTGGCCCAGCGCATAGCATCGCTGGAAGCCCGTGTCACTGAAACCGCTGTTGAATTGAGTTGGCCTGTACCAAGTGAAACGTCAGCAGGCGCGCCCCTGAGCTCCGCACCGACCTACCATCTGTACCGCGGCGAACTAGCTCCGGGTTC
>Ga0193726_1000256_pt1 | contig 68570 bp, 62 predicted proteins | sample H2c1metaG_FD_144928 | JGI IMG/M metagenome (GOLD analysis project Ga0193726, IMG submission 144928) | Soil microbial communities from a riparian zone of the East river system, Colorado, United States - H2c1 | ecosystem: Environmental > Terrestrial > Soil > Riparian zone | place: USA: East River... | reverse complement strand
CCGACGCGTGGGTCTGTTTGCCGCCGTCGGCGATCAGCGCCGCGCTTGTCGTGCAGGCCGCCAGGACGAAGGGGCAGCGCGGCGCGAAACGGCAGCCGGGGGGTGGATCGCTGAGATCGGGCGGGCTGCCGCCGATCGGCACCAGCTCCAGCGCGTCCGACATCAGATCGGGGAAGGCGTTGCGCAGGCCCATCGTGTAGGGATGGCGCGGCCGCGCCAGTACCTCGCGCACCGGGCCGCTCTCGATCACCTGGCCGGCATACATCACGACCACGTCGTCGCAGAGATAGGCCACGACGCTGATGTCGTGCGTCACCAGCACCATGGAGAGCCCGAGGCGCTGCTGCAGGGTGCGCAGCATGTCGAGGATCTGGCGCTGCACGATGACGTCGAGCGCCGTCACCGGCTCGTCGGCCAGCAACAGGCTGGGTTTTAGCGCCAGCGCCATGGCGATCGCGGCGCGCTGGCGCATGCCGCCGGAGAACTGATGCGGATAGTCGGATAGCCGGCTCTCGCTCAAGCCCACCAGATCGAACAGTTCGACCGCGCGGACGCGGGCGGCGCGGCGCGAGGCGTTGCCGCGCTTGGTCAGCACCTCCACGAGCTGGGCGCCCACGGTGTAGACCGGATCGAGCGAGCTCATGGCGCTTTGCGGCACATAGGCGATGTCGCGCCACAGCAGCTTGCGGGTGGCGGCCTCGTCGATCGCCTGGCCCTTGAAGACGACCCTGCCGCCCGCGCGCCTGCCGTTCTCGGCCAGCACGCCCATGATGGCGCGCACCGCCGTGGTCTTGCCGCAGCCCGATTCGCCCACCAGGCCCACGATGCGGCCTTCGGGGACGGCAAACGACGCATCGTCGACCGCGCGCACGGCGCCGGCCCGGGTGCTGTAGTGGATCTTCAGGCCGTCGACTTCGAGGATCATCGGCCGCGCAGCCTCGGCATGAAGACCTCTTCGTAGCCGCGGCTGATGAAGAAGCCCGCAACCACCACCAGGATGATGCAGACTCCCGGCGGCACGAACCAGGCGTACTGGCCGCGCGACAGCGCCTGCGAGGAGAAAGCATCCTGCAGCATGTAGCCCCACGACACGCTTTCGGAATCGCCGAAGCCCAGGAAGCTGACGCTCGCCTCGGTGATGATCGCCCAGCCGATGGCGATGGCGGCATAGACGAAGCTGAGCGGCAGGATGTTGGGCGCGATGTGCACGAACAGGATGCGCCAGGAGCTGGCGCCGGTGACCCGCGCCGCCTCGACATAGGCGCGTTCCCGCAGCGTCAACACCTGGCTCCGAATCACGCGCGCCGAGTTGGGCCACAGCAGCAGGGCGACGGCCAGCACGATGTTCGACGTGCTGGCGCCCAAGAAGCCCGTGAGCACGATGACGAAGGGCAGGAAGGGCAGGCTGAGCGCCATGTCGGCGATGCGCATCAGCACCGCGTCGGCCATGCCGCCGAAGTAACCCGCCACCAGGCCGACGACGGTGCCGACGATGGCGACGATGATCGCGGCCGACAGGCCGACTGCGAGGGCGCTTCGCGTGCCGTGCACGAGCTGGGCATAGATGTCGCGGCCGAGATTGGTCGTGCCGAGCGGAAAGTCGAGGCTGGGCGGCACGTTGGCCGCAAGCTTGCCGGCCTTGGTGAAGAGAATCTCGAGTGGATCGAGCGGCGCCAGCTGATCGGCGAACAGCGCCACCAGCATGAAGAGCACGTAGATGAGCAGGCCGGTGAAGGCGAAGGGATCCCTGAGCGGCATCGCCGCCATGCGCCGCAGCACGGGCAACAGCGGCCATCCCGTCCGCGCGGGGAGGACGGGTTCAGCCCTTTCGGCCATGGCTCACCCGCGGGTCGAGGACCATGTATAGAAGGTCGGCGACGAAGTTCATCAGCGCCAGCACCAGCGCGATCATCAGGAAGGCGCCCTGCGCCAGAGGATAGTCATGGACCGAGACTGCCTGCACCAGCAGGCGGCCGATGCCGGGCCAGCTGAACACCGTCTCGATCACGACATTGCCGCCCATCGACAGGCCGACGCCCAGCGCGAAGGCGGTGACGACGGGCAACAGCGCATTGCGCGCCGCGTGGTTGATGACGATGCGCCACTCGGAAAAGCCCTTCATGCGCGCCATGGTGACGAACTCCTCGTGCATCACCTCCAGCATGTTGGAGCGCATCAGCAGCAGGGGCAGGCCCTGCAGGTAGAGGGCGAGCGTCAGGACGGGCAGGGCGAGATGGTGGAGGTAGTCCCACGAGACGATGCGCTGCCAGTTGTTGGTGTAGGCCAGGCCAGGACTGCTGGCCCCGCCGGAGGGGAACCATCCGGCGTTGAACGAGAGCAGCGCCAGCAGCACCATGCCGATCCAGAATTCGGGCGCGGCACGCGTCGCCAGGACCGCCGGCACCGCGACCCGTTCGATCCAGCTGCCGCGCCTCCAGGCGAGCCAGGCGCCGGCCAGCACGCCGAAGATGTAGGCGATGATCAGCGAGGCCAGCGTCAGGATCAGCGAGTTGGGCAGTACTTCGAGCAGGATGTTGAGCACCGGCCGGCGCTGGAAGAAGGACAGGCCGAACTCGCCCTGCAGGAGGTTGCCGAGATAGATGAAGTATTGCTGCCACATCGGCCGATCGAGGCCGAACTGCTCGAGCATCGCCTGCTGCTGGTCGGCGTTCAGGTTCTCGTTGATGAACGCGGCGAGCGGCGTGCCCGGCATCAGCCGGAACATGAAGAACAGGATCGTCGTGACGGCCAGCAGCGCCAGCGCGTTGTGCGTGAAGCGCTCGAGGACGAGCTTCATTGCTGAGGCCCGTGGGAACACGACGACCCTGTCATCCCGAGCGCAGCGAGGGACCTTTGCGGATCAGGAAAGGTCCCTCGCTTCAGCGCGGATCTGATCCGCGCGACTCGGGATGACAGCACCTTCTGCATCTTACTCAGTCGTCAGCTTTTCTTGCTTGCCGGCCGGGTAATAGAGCTTGCCGCCGACCACGCGATAGCCCGCGTCCTGCAGGATCTTCTTGGCCTCGGCGACGCCGGTCTTGAGCTGGTCGACCGCGGGGTCGTGCCAGAAGGTCAGGACCGGCGAGACGTGGCTGTTGGCCGGGATCGCATAGTCCTGCCAGGCGGCGCTCACCATCAGGCGGCGGTCGATGGCGAGCGACAGCGCGCGCCGGAACGCCACGTCGTCGAACGGCGGGCGGCGGTTGTTGAAGGCGACATACTCGAAGCCGATATCGACCTCGCTCCGGATGGCGATGTCGGGATTGTCCTTGGCGAACTTGACCAGCACCTCGGGATCGCCGCCGAAGATGCCGAGGAAGTTGAGCTCGCCGCGCTTCAGCATGCCGAGCGTCGCCTCGGCATTTGGCACGATGCGCATGATCCAGCGCTCGATCTTGGGTGCCGCGAAATGCTCGCCGTTGCGCTCGAGCAGGATCTCCTCGGTGGGCATCCAGCGCACCAGCTTGAACGGGCCAGAGCCGATCTTGGACACCTCCTTGAGCTGCTCGGCGGTTTCCGGCTTGCCCGCCAGGCCCTTCAGCACCGGATCCCAGATGTGCTTGGGGATGAGGTTGATCTTGGCGAGCGAGGCGGTGAAGAAAGTGGTGTTGGTCTGCTTGAGCTTGAAGCGCAAGCTCATATCGCCGGTCTTTTCGATCGACGCGATGTCGGTGACGAAGGGCTTGTACATCGGCGCCTTGTCACCCGCCGGCGCTTCGAAGGAGAAGATGACGTCCTCGACCGTGACCGGCTTGCCGTCGTGCCATTTCATGCCGGCGCGCAGCTTGACGTCGATGGTCTTGTCGTCGACCCAGCTCACGCTCTCGGCCGCCCAGGGCTGCGGCATGCCGTCGGGACCGATGCGCATCACGCGGTCCCAGATCAGGTCGGTGATCCAGCTGTCGACCGCGCCGCCGATATAGAGCGGGTTGGTGGCGTTGATCGTCTCGTTGCTGTTGATGATCAGGTCCTTCTGCGCCCCGAGCGGCTCGATCTTCAGGAAGGTCCAGATGTTGCGGATGCCGATGCCGCTCTGGTTCACGACGGTGTCCTCCTTGAACACCGCCTTGTTGAAGGCCAGCGCGAACTTGGGATGCACCAGGAAGGCCTGGGGCTGGTCGCGATTGATGATCTCCTGCATGGCGAACGCCGTCTTGCGCCGCTCCTCGCGGTCGAGCTGCGTGCGCTGCTTCTCGGCCAGCTTGTCGTATTCGGGGTTGATGTAGCCGATGAAGTTGTAGCCCTTCTCGGCATAGCTCGAATGGTAGAGGCTGTAGAGGAACTCGTCGGGATCGCTGCGCTCGGGCCGCCCGACCATGCGCCACATCGTGGTGTCCCACTTGTCGCGGCTGAACCAGATGAGCTGGGTCTGCGCCTGGCGCTGCAGGGGCTTGACGTCGACCTCCAGCCCGAGCTGGCGCCATTGCTGGGCGATCAGCTGCGACGCCTGGTAGCTCTGCGGCAGGGCCGCCTGCGGCCAGGTGTAGAGGTTGATCTTGCGCACCTTCTCGGTGGGGCCTTGCGCGAAGGCGGCGGTCGCCAATCCCAGCGCGGCGAATGCCGCCGCCGCAGCAATCGTGAGCTTCCTCATGACGCCTCCTTGGCCAGGGCGGGGCGCGCCTGGCGCGTGTATCGGTTTTCCGGAACGCGTAAGCCCAAATTCTCGCGCAAGGTCGTGCCTTCGTACTCGGTGCGGAAGATGCCGCGCCGCTGCAGCTCGGGAACGACCAGGCGGCAGAAGTCCTCGAACGGCTTGGGATAGTGGTTGCACACGACGTTGAAGCCGTCGGCCGCCTCTTCCTTCAGCCACGCTTCCATCTCGTCGGCCATGTATTCGGGCGTGCCGATCAGCACACGATGGCCGGTGCCGGCGGCGGTGTGGCGGGCGATCTGGCGCAAGGTCATGTTGCCCTCGCGCGCGGTGCGCACCACCAGGGCCTGACGAGCCTTGGCGGCATTGCTGGGCGGCAACTCCGGCAGCGGCCCGTCGAGCGGAAACTTGGTGAGGTCGAGGCCGCCCGAGATATGCGACAGCGACTGCAGCGCCACGTCGTCGGGCATCAGCGCCTGCAGGTATTCGTAGTTCTCGCGCGCCTCTTCCATGGTGCGGCCGAGCACGGGGGTGAGGCCGGGCATGATCTTTATGTCGTCCGGCGTGCGCCCGTAGCGAGCCGCGCGGCTCTTGATGTCGGCGTAGAAGGCCTTCGCCTCGTCGATTTTCGTCTGGGCGGTGAACACCACGTCGGCGGTGCGGGCGGCGAGCTCGCGCCCGGCCTCGGACGAGCCCGCCTGCGCCACCACCGGCCAGCCCTGGGGCGAGCGGGTGATGTTGAGCGGTCCCTTGACCTTGAAGTGCTTGCCGACATGGTCGAGGAAGTGGACCTTGTCGCGGTCCATGTAGACGCCGCTTTGCTTGTCGCGCAGCAGGCCGCCATCTTCCCAGCTGTCCCACAGGCCAATGACGACCTCGTAGAATTCGGCGGCGCGCTCGTAGCGCTCGGCGTGCGCCAGGTGCTCGTCGAAGCCGAAATTCTCCGACTCGTCCTCGATCTGCGACGTCACCAGGTTCCAGCCGGCGCGGCCGCCGCTGATATGGTCGATCGAGGCGAAGCGCCGGGCGATGTTGTAGGGCTCGTTGTAGGTCGTGGTCGCGGTCGCCACCAGGCCGATCCGGCTCGTCACCATGGCCAGCGCCGCGAGCGTCGCCGTCGGCTCGAGCTTGACGGTGCGCGAGAGCTTGGCGCGGGTGCGCTCGCCGCGCGCCAGGGCCCGGCTGCCGGCCACGCCCACCGTGTCCTGGAAGAAGATCGTGTCGAACTTGGCGGCTTCCGCCACCTGCGTGATGTGGGCGTACTCCTTGAAGTCCATATCGGCCGTGGGGACCGCATCGGGATGACGCCAGCCCGCCAGATGGTTGCCGGGCACGCTGAAGAAGCCGCCGAGCCTGAGCTGCTTAGTCATTGGACGCTGCCGCATTCACCTGGATGCTCGTGCGATTCTTCGTGTGGATGTTCTGCGGAATCGGCACACCCAGGTTTTCCCTGAAAGTCTTGCCCTCGTACTCGGTGCGGAAGATGCCGCGCCGCTGCAGCTCGGGGATGACCATGGTCACCCATTCCTCGAGCGGCTTGGGATAGTGCGGGAACAGCAGGTTGAAGCCGTCGCAGGCGCCGGCCTCGAGCCAGGCCTGCATGTCGTCGGCAAGCTGCTTGGGCGTGCCATAGAGGACGCGATGGGCCTGGCTCATGGCGAGCACGCGGCCGATCTCGCGGATGGTCATGCCGCGCTTGCCCATGGCGATGATCATCTCCTGGCGCGCTCGCGCGGCGTTGCTGGGCTTCAGCTCGGGCAAAGGTCCGTCGGGGTCGCAGGCGAAGATATCGACGCCGCCAGCAAGCCGCGCAACGCCCGCGATGCCGACGCCGTCATCGACCAGCGAGCGCAGCTCTTCGTATTTCTCGCGCGCTTCCGTTTCGGTGCGGCCGACGATCGGCATGATGCCGGGAAAGATGCGGATGTCTTCCGGTCCGCGCCCATATTTCGTCACGCGCGAACGCATGTCGTTGCAGAACTCCTGACCTTCCTTGATGGTGGTCTGCGCCGTGAACACCATGTCGGCGGTGCGGGCGGCGAGCTCCATGCCGGTGTCCGAGGAGCCGGCCTGCGCCACGACCGGGCGGCCCTGCGGCGAGCGCGCCACGTTCAAGGGCCCGCGCACCGTGAAGTGCTTTCCCTTGTGACGCAGGATGTGCATCTTGTCGTAGTCGAACCACATGCCGCTCTTCTTGTCGCGCAGGAAGGCGTCGTCTTCCCAGCTGTCCCACAGGCCGACCACGACGTCGTGGAACTCCGCGGCGCGGTCGTAGCGCACGCCGTGCTCGAAATGCTGGTCGCGACCGAAATTCACCGCCTCGTCCTCGGCCTGCGAGGTGACGAGGTTCCAGCCGGCGCGGCCGCCGCTGATGTGGTCGATGGTGAGGAAGCGGCGCGCGACGTTGTAGGGCTCGTTGTAGGAGGTCGTGCAGGTCGACACCAGGCCGATACGGCTGGTGATCGCGGCGAGGGCAGCGATCGCGCTCACCGGTTCGATATGCGCCTGCCTGCCGTTCTTCACCCGGAACGGCTTGGCGCCGTAGACCGCGGTGCTGCCGGGGATGGCGACGCTGTCCTGGAAGAACATGCAGTCGAGCTTGCCGCGCTCGGCCATGCGCGCCATGTCGGCGAGATGCCGGAAGTCGAGGTCGGTCTCGCAGATCGCGTCGGGATGGCGCCAACCGGTCGGATGGCAACCTGGAACACTGAAGAAGGCGCCGAAGCGCAGCTGGCGCCGGGCCATCGTCATTGGGTCACCGTCATGCGAACTCTCCGGAATGCATGCAGTTAGTATGCCAACGAAGCGGGTCGACGCGAATGTCAAAACCGCTGCCGCAAGACGTATTATGATGACGTCCATGGAAACCCTGAACCACGCCGAAACGCCCGAGAAGGACCTGCCGCTGCGCTACGACATACGGTTGCTCGGGCGCATCCTGGGCGACACGGTGCGAGCCCAGGAAGGTGACGCGGTGTTCGAGCTCGTCGAACACATCCGACGCACCGGGGTCCAGTTCCACCGCAACGCCGACGAGGCCGCCCGGCAGGAATTGCAGACGATCATGAGCGGCCTGCCGACGGACCAGGCGCTGCGCATCATCCGGGCTTTCGGCTATTTCTCGCATCTCGCCAACCTCGCCGAAGACCAGCACCACATCCGCCGCACCCGTGCCTACGCCATGGCCAAGGCGCCGCCGCGGCAGGGCACGATGGCTTACGCGCTCGATCGTGCCCGCAACGCCGGCCTCTCCCGGGAACAACTGCAGGCATTCTTCGCCCACGCTCTGTGCAGCCCGGTCCTGACGGCGCACCCGACGGAGGTCCGCCGCAAGAGCTCGATCGACCGCGAGATGGAGATTGCGCGGCTGCTCGACGAGCGCGACCGCGTCGAGTTCACGCCGGAAGAGCTCGCCGCCAACCGCAGGGCGTTGCGCCGCGCCGTGCTCACTTTGTGGCAGACCAGCCTGGTGCGCGGCAAGCGCCTCAGGGTGATCGACGAGGTCGCCAACGGCCTGGCCTACTACGACCACACCTTCCTGCACGCGCTGCCGATTTTCTACGCCGACCTCGAGGATCGCCTCGGCGGCATCGAACCGGCCTGGCGGGACCTCGACGTGCCCTCCTTCCTGCGCATGGGCAGCTGGATCGGCGGCGATCGCGACGGCAATCCCTTCGTCACGGCCGATGTGACGGCGCAGGCGCTCGCCATGCAAAGCCAGCGGGCGCTGCGCTTCTATCTCGACGAGCTGCATCTGCTGGGCGGCGAGCTGCCGCTCGATGGCCGCATCGTGCGCATCTCCGATGCGCTCAGCGCGCTGGCGGAACGCTCGCCCGACCGCTCGCCGGAGCGCCACGACGAGCCCTACCGGCGCGCCATCGTCGGCATCTACGCCAGGCTCGCCGCCACCGCCTGGGGGCTCGACAGGCTGGAAGCGCCCCATCCTGCGGTCGGACCGGCACCGGCCTATGAAGCGGTGGGCGAGCTGCGAGCCGACCTCGATACGCTCTCCGACTCGCTCGCCGCCAACGGCTCGGCCGCGTTGGCGCGCGGCCGCTTGCGGTCGTTGCGGCGCGCGGTCGACGTCTTCGGTTTTCATCTCGCATCGCTCGACCTGCGGCAGAATTCCGATGTGCATGCCCGCGTCATGGCCGAATTGGTCGAGGCGGCCGGAGTCTGTGCCGACTACGGGGCACTCGCCGAGGACGCGCGCGTGGTGCTCCTCGCCGGCGAGATGGGCAACCCGCGGCCGCTGGCGGCGCTGCAGCAGTCATACGGCGACGAAACGGCCGGGGAACTCGCGATGCTGCGCGTGGTGGCGGATGCGCACCGCCGCTATGGCCCCGCCGCGGTGCCGACCTACGTGATCTCCAAGGCCGACAGTGTCTCCGACATCCTGGAAGTGGCGGTGCTGCTCAAGGAAGTGGGACTGCTGCGCCCGCGCGAGGGCCGGCTCGACGTCGACATCGCGCCGCTGTTCGAGACCATCGGCGACCTGCAGCGCTGCGGCGGAATCATGGACGAGCTCTTGGGCCTGCCGGCCTATCGCCGGTTGCTCGCCTCGCGCGGCGGTACCCAGGAGGTGATGCTGGGTTATTCCGACAGCAACAAGGACGGCGGCTACCTGACCTCGACCTGGGAGCTCTACAAGGCCGAGCTGGTGCTGATCGATGTCTTCCGGCGACACCAGGTCGGGTTGCGCCTGTTCCATGGCCGCGGCGGCTCGGTCGGGCGGGGCGGTGGGCCGAGCTACGAGGCGATCCTCGCGCAGCCGCCCGGGGCGGTGCAGGGCCAGATCCGCGTCACCGAGCAGGGCGAAGTGATCGCCGGCAAGTATTCCAACGCGGAAGTCGGCCGGCGCAACCTCGAAACCCTGGCGGCGGCAACGCTCGAGGCGACGCTGCTCGAAGGGAACCGAGCGCCGCCACCCGGCGACTATCTCGCGGTCATGGAAGAACTGTCGGCGCATGCCTTCCGTGCCTATCGCAATCTGGTCTACGAGACCGAAGGCTTCGACCGGTATTTCCGCGAATCCACGGTGCTGGAGGAAATCGCCAGCCTCAATATCGGCAGCCGTCCGGCGTCGCGCTCGGGCCGCCAGCGCATCGAGGATCTGCGCGCCATCCCCTGGGTGTTCAGCTGGGCGCAATGCCGCCTGATGCTGCCGGGCTGGTTCGGGTTTGGCGCGGCCGTCAAGGCGTGGACCGGCGCGCGCTCCGGCGACGGGATGGCGACGCTGCAGGCGATGCATGACGACTGGCCGTTCTTCCGGACCGTGCTCTCGAACATGGACATGGTGCTGGCCAAGAGCGATATCGCCATCGCCTCGCGCTACGCTGAGCTGGTCGCCGACGCCAGGCTTCGTCAGGCGATCTTCGGCCGCCTTCGGGAGGAGTGGCAGGCCTCGATCGACGCGGTCCTCGCCATCACGCGGCAGCAGACGCTGCTGGAGAGCAATCCCTTGCTGGCGCGCTCGATCCGCAACCGCTTTCCCTACATCGATCCGCTCAACCACGTGCAGATCGAATTGCTGCGGCGCCACCGGGCGGGCGACGCCGACCCGGGCGTCGTGCAGGGCATTCATCTTAGTATCAACGGTATCGCGGCCGGCCTGCGCAACAGCGGGTAGGTGCAACGCCGTCGCCCTGCGCTTTCCAGCGGCTTCCGTTCGCCTATAGGTTGCGTGTGGTCGTCCGTTGCCGTCGCGTGACATTTGCGGGCACCGCTGGAACCTTCTTCGGTACTGAAGCGTTTCACGTCAGGGCGCTCCTATTCCGGATACCGTCCCTGGAACGGCGCTCCGCGTTCCGAACTCTCTATGGGGGATGGATCATGCTCAAGAAGCTACTGATTGTATTTGCGGCGACTTTTCTATTGGGCGCCTGCGCCTCGGAACCGCCGCCTCCGCCGCCGCCGCCGCCACCGCCCGTGGCGCAAGCTCCGACTTTCATGGTGTTCTTCGACTGGGATAGCTCGCGGCTTTCGCCGGCTTCTCTGAATGTGATCACCCAGGCGGTCACGGCCTTCCGGTCCACCGGCAACGCCCGCATCACGGCAACCGGCCACACCGATACGACCGGCCCGGAAAGCTACAATATGGCGCTGTCGCTCCGGCGCGCCAATGCGGTGAAGAACGAGTTGGTTCGCCAAGGCGTGGCGGCTGACGCCATCGCCGTCGTCGGCAAGGGCGAGTCCCAACTGCTGGTACCGACCGGCGACAACGTGCGCGAGCCGCAGAACCGCCGCGTCGAGATCGTGATCAGCGGCCAGATGGCTACTACGCCGCCAGTTGCGATCCCGCCGCCGCTGGACTACTGCCGGAGGCTGTCGGCTCTCTATCGGCGTAATCTCGCCAACTCGAACTCGGACTCCATCGCCGGTGCCGCGCTCGCCCGCTGCGAGGCCGGTGCCTACGACGAGGGCATTCCGACGCTCGAGAGGCTCCTGACCAACGGTCGGGTTCCGCTGCCGCCGCGCGGCTACTAATATCGCAACATCCGGAAAGGCGGCCCGCAAGGGCCGCCTTTTTCATGCCCTCGGCTCTAGTTGAGGCGCGCTGCCTCGGCCATCGCTTCCAGCGCCTCGGGTTGGCGTGAACGCACGTTGAGCGAATCGGCGCCGCTCTCCTCCCAGGCGCGATAGCGCTGGCGGATGCGGGCCGGCGGTCCGACCAGCGACTTCATGTCGACCCATTCGTCGGGTACGGCGGCGATGGCTTCGGCCTTTCGGCCCGCCAGGTAGAGTTCCTGGATGCGCTTGGCCGCATCGCCGAAACCGCGGCGCACCATGATGTCGTTGTGGAAGTTCTTGCTGCGATGGCCCATGCCGCCGACGTAGAGGGCGACCTCCGGCTTCAGCCGGCCGAGCGCGCCGGCGACGTCGTTGTCGACCTCGACATGTACCGAGGCGTGGACGGAAAAATTCGCGAAGCCCTTGCCGTTACCGGCCCGGCGGAAGCCCTCTTCGAGCCACGGCCGGTACTCGTCCATGGCGCCGGGCATGAAGCCCATCGGCAGCCAGCCATCGGCGATCTCGGCGGTGAGCTTGACGGTCGATTCGTTGCCGGTCGCGAGGTAGATCGGGATGTCGGGATTCATATGCAGGATGGATTTCAGCGGCTTGCCGATTCCCATGGCGCCCGGCCCGTTGTAGGGCAGGGCGATCTCGCGGCCGTCGTGGGTGACCGGCGCCTCGCGGGCGAAGATCTTGCGCATGATCGCGACGTAGTCGCGGATGCGCCAATAGGGCTTGCCCCATGGCTGGCCGTACCAGCCTTCGACGATCTGCGGGCCCGAGACGCCCAGGCCAACGATGAAGCGGCCGCCGCCGGCCATCGCATCGACCGTCGCCGCCGACATCGCCGCGTTCGCCGGCGTCCGGGCGGCCAGTTGCATGATGCCGGTGCCGAGCTTGATGCGGCTGGTGTGCGCCGCCAGGAAGGCCAGCGGCGTCACCGCGTCGGAGCCATAGGCTTCCGCCGTCCACACCGAGTCGTAGCCCAGTTCCTCGGCGCGCTGCACGAGCTTCACCGGTACGTCGAGATGCGCGCCGGAGTAGCCGATCGCCAAACCCAATTTCATAGCGGTTCCTCCTGTGCTGCGGGGAAACTATAGTGGCCCGCAACGTCGCCCGGGAGGAACGAAGATGCAACGCATAGCGACGGGCTTCGGCCTGATCGAAGGCCCTGTCTGGGATTCCGGCCGCGGGCTCTATTTCAGCGACGTCGCCAATGGCGGCGTGCATCTGCTCGATCACGCCGGAGCGGTGTCGCCGGTGATCCCCAAGCGGCGCGGCATCGGCGGCATGGCGCTGCATGCCGCGGATGGCCTGGTGGTCGGCGGACGCGACATCGCCGTCGTCCGGCTGGCCGACGGCAACACGCATCAGCTGCTTTCCCTGGACGCCATCCCGGGCGCCACCGGCTTCAATGATCTCACCGCCGACGGGGCAGGGCGGATCTATGTCGGCTCGCTCGCCTTCCGGGTCTTCGGCGGCGATACGCCGAAGCCCGGCCATCTTCACGTGATCGACCTCGACGGTACGATGCGCACGCTGTCGGACGGCGTCATGCTGACCAACGGTCTTGGCTTTTCTCCCGATGGGCGCCGCCTCTATCATTCCGATTCCCGCGCCTCGCTGGTCCGAGTTTACGATGTGAACCCCGACGGTTCGGTGAGCCCCTGGCGCAAATTCGCCACCGTCGATGCAGAAGGCGTGCCGGATGGACTGAAGGTGGCAATCGACGGTTCGATCTGGGTCGCCGACGCTCATGGTGGCAGGGTGATCGTGTTCAACGAGGACGGCACGCATCGGCAGGATGTGCCGGTGCCCTTGCCGATGGTCACCAGCCTGTGCTTCGGGGGTGACGACCTCCGCGATCTCTACATCGTTACCGGATCACGCGGCGGGCCGTCGGAAAACTGCGGCAGCATCTTCCGCAGCCGGGTCGACATCGCCGGCCTGGCGCTGCCTCCGGCACGCGTCGCCGTTTGATCGAGGAGTCCCATGAAAGTCTTTGTCTTCGACCTTTTGGCCTACGGCGAGAACCTCGACCATCTGAAGGCGGGCTCGGAACTGCCCTATCCCTTGAGCAAGCGTCATTTCAAGTCGGATGTGGCGGTCCGTACGTACGCCGAGCATCTCGATGCCTGGGAAGAGATGGACCGGCTGGGCTATGACGGCGTCGGCTTCAACGAGCATCATTGCTCGCCCTACGGGCTGATGAATTCGCCCAACCTGATGGCGTCGGCCGCCGCGCAGCGCACCAGGAAGCTGAAGCTCCTGATCTACGGGAATCTGCTGCCGCTGCATGAGCCGCTGCGGCTGGCCGAGGAGCTGGCGATGCTCGACTGCCTGTCGAACGGCCGGCTGATCTCGGGCTTCGCGCGCGGCATCCCGCGCGAATACCAGGTGCACAACGTGCCGCTGGCCGAATCGCGCGCCCGTTTCGAAGAGGCCTTCGAGATCGTCACCCGCGCCTGGACCGAGGACGTCTTCTCCTACGAAGGCAAGTTCTGGTCGTACAAGGACGTGGCGATCTGGCCCCGCCCGGTGCAGCAGCCCCATCCCGAGATCTGGATCCCGATCGTCGGCAGCAAGGAATCGATCGAGTTCGCCGGCAGGCACGACATCCCGATCACTCCGGGTCTCGGCGGCGGCGGGCTGCGCAACGACATCATCGCGTATTACGCCAAGTGCCTCGCCAATGCCGGTCATCGCATCACGCCCAACCATCTGTCGCTCGGCATCAACGCCTACGTCGCCGATTCAAAAGCCCAGGCGGTCAGGGAAATGGCGCCCTATCACCTCTATTTCAATCGCACGCTGTTCAGCCACGGCAACTTCACCGAGACCGCGCTGCAGCGCCAGGCGGGCTACTCCAGCCAGAGCTCGACCGACTATGTGCGGCCCGAGAACCAGCGTGCCGCCGCCCTGCTGCGCGAGGATTTCCGCAACCTCACCCTGGCCGATGTCGAGCGGCAGGCCGAGACCCTGCCCTGGGGAACGCCGCAGGAAGTGACCGAGCGCATCATCGCCGCGGCCGAGGGCGCCGGCGCCAACATGGTGCAGATCAGCCTCAACCGGGGCGCCATGCCCCAGGAGATGTTCATCGAGCAGATCCGCCGCTTTGCCCAGGGCGTGCTGCCCGCGCTGCAGGCACACCAAGTCAAGCGCGTGCCGGCCGCCGAGGCCGTGCCCGCCTAGGGTTTTCGACAGAAATGGGGAATTTGCGATAGCAAAATAGGGGATACCTCCGATGCGCAGCGAACCGGGCGCCGCCAATCAAAGAGGGGGAGGAAGACCATGGTGATGACGAACAGGGCTTCCGCCGGCGCGGACTCGCAAACCTTCGGCGGCCTCCAGCTGCGAGTCGCCGTGCTGTGCGGCCTCATCCAGGCGCTCGACGGCTACGATCTCTCGGCCATCGGACTCGCCGTGCCCTCGCTCACCAAGGCCTGGTCGATGCCGCCGGCCGCCTTCACCCAGGCCTTCGCACTCTCCAGCGTCGGCATCATGGTGGGCGCCATGCTCGCCGGACCGATCGCCGACCGCTTCGGCCGCAAGCCCGTGCTGCTGCTCTCGGTCGCGCTGTTCGGCCTGTTCTCGCTGCTCTCGGCGTGGGCTCCCTCCCTGCAGATCCTGGTGGCGCTGCGCTTCTTCACCGGCATCGGCATCGGCGGCGCCATGCCGACGACGGTGGCGCTCACCTCCGACTACACGCCGGACCGCTGGCGCACCTCCGTCGTCATGTTCATGTTCACCGGCAATACGATCGGCGGCTTCTTCGCCGGCCAGATCGCGGCGCAGATCCTGCCGCGCTGGGGCTGGCAGGGCATCTTCTATGTCGGCGGCATCGTGCCACTGGTTTTGCTGGTCGTGCTGATCTTCATCCTGCCGGAATCGCCGCAGTTCCAGCGCGGCGCGCGGCCCGCCTCGGCCCACGCCAATCCGGTGAGCGGCCTGTTCGCCGACGGGCTGGCGGTGAGCACGCTGCTGCTGTGGGCGATCTTCCTGATCAACCTCCTGAACATGTATCTGATCGGCTACTGGCTGCCGACGGTCCTCAACCTCGAGGGCTTCAGCCCCGCCGACGCAGCCTTTGCCGCCAGCATCTATTCATTGGGCGGCATCATGATCACGCTGCTGCTGGGCCCGGTCATCGCCCGCCTGGGCGCCGAGCGCGTGCTGGCGACCAGCCTGCTGTTCGGCGCCCTCTGCATCGGCATCGTGGCGACGGTGCGCATGCCGCATGTCTGGATCATGATCGTGCTGTTCGGCGCGGGCGGCGGCTTCGTCGGCAGCCAGCTCGGCCTGAACGGCTTCGCCGCCGCGATCTATCCCGCCGCCACGCGCTCGACCGGCATCGGCTGGGCGCTCGGCATCGGCCGCTTGGGCGGCATCGCCGGGCCGATCGTCGGCGGCGCACTGCTGGGCCTCGGTCTGGCGCCGACCACGGTCATGCTGTTTGCCTGCGGCCCCGGCGTGGTCACGGCCGCGCTGGTGACGATCCTCGGCTGGCATCGGCGAGGGTAGCCGGCGGGCTAGAGCGGATTCCGAATTGGCGCCGTCACTTCCTCCCCAGCAACGCTGGGGAGGTGTCGGCGTCTTACGCCGACGGAGGGGTCATGAGTCGCGGTTTGTGCGCTCATGACCCCTCCGCCCGCTACGCGGCCACCTCCCCTTCGCGGGAGACCGCGAAGGGGAGGAATTATAAACAGGGCGAGTCCGTTCCGTCGGAACCCGCTCTAGGCAAACGCCTTGCGGATGCGGCCCCAGTCGGCCAGCGCCGCTTCCTGGCCGGGCACCAGCTGGATGGTGAACTGCGTGTAGCCGGCGCCGTGCAGGGCATCGATGCGCTGCTTGATCTCGGCGTCGCCCGCCGTGAACGACGTGGCGCGGATCAGGTCGGCGGTCACGAAGCGCTTCTCCTCGGGCTTGACGAACATCAGGTGCCCACGGTGGTTTTGAAGATAAGGAGCGTCCTTGGGCTCGAAGCCGCGGGCGAGGTCGATATAGGCCTGCAGTTCGGGGGTCGACAGCATGGTCACGCCCGGCGCCAGGCCGGCCAGCGCCTCGTCGGCGGCGCGATGCAGCATCACGGCGGCGCGCGGTCCGGCCTGCGCCATGGCGCGTTCGGAATCGGCAGGCTCGCCGTCCTGCAGCACGCAGCCCAAGGCGAAGGCGGTGGCCTGCAGATCACCCATCGCATGCCCGGCCTTGCTCCAGGCCTCGCGCATCGCCTCGACTTCCTTGATGCCGTTTTCCACCTTGCCGACGAAGTCGATCCAGCCCGCCTTGAGCCTGGCCGTGAGCGCCCGCGTGCGCGGCCCGAAGGCCGAGAGGTGGAGCGCGATCGGATCCTTCGTGTTGAACAGAGGCAGCTCAGGATTGAGGAAGCGGATCTTGCGGGTCTGGCCCTCCATCTCGAAGTCGACGGTCTCCCGGTGCAGCAGGCCATAGACCTGCGCGATGTAGGTCTCCATGTCCTTGACCTTGATGGCGCCGAAGCCCATGGCGCGCCGGGCCGTGAATCCCGTGCCGACGCCGAAATCGATGCGGCCGGGCGCCAGCTGATTGAGCGTGGCCAGCGCATTGGCGGTCACCGGCGCGATGCGATTGGACGGCACCAGCACGCCGGTGCCGAGACGGATGCGGCGCGTGTTGACGGCCGCAGCGCCCATGGCGACGAAGCAATCGGCGCTCAGCATCTGGGTGTCGTAGAACCAGGCGTGGGTGAAGCCCAGCTCCTCCGCCCGTTGCACGAGCTTCCAGGAATCCGCCGCCGTCGGCAGGGCGATGCCGAAATCCATCGTCTTTCTCCTAGGTGTCGGCCAGGGCGGCGAGCATCTTGTCGCGCGCCGCAAAGTCCCCGTCGGCGTGGACCGGCTGCAGGCAGACATGCGTGGCGCCGGCGTCGAAATGGGCGCGCAGGCCCTTCTTGATCGCCGCCGCATCGCCCCACAGGACCATGGCATCGATGAAGCGGTCGCTGCCGCCGTCGGCAAGCTCGGCCTCGCTAAAGCCTTCGCGCAGCCAGTTGTTGCGGTAGTTCGGCAGCACCATGTAGCGGGCGAGCTCCTTGCGGCCGATCGCCCGCGCGCGAACGGGATCGGTCTCGAGCGTCACCTTCTGCTCGACTGCCAGCCATTTTTTCTTCGGCCCCAGGATCGCCGCCGCCTGCGCGGTATGCCTGGGCGTCACATTGTAGGGGACGGCGCCGAGCGATTTCTCGGCGCTCAATGCCAACATCTTCGGGCCGAGGGCTGCGACCATCACGGGCGCCTCCTGGCCTGACGGCAGATCCTTGTGGATGCCGTCGAGATAGGCGCGCATGGCCGACAGCGGCTTGTCGTAGCGATGGCCGCGCAGGCCTTCCACCATCGGAATGTGGCTGACGCCCAGGCCCAGGATGAAGCGTTGCTGATAAAGATCGTTCAGCGAAACCATGGCCCGCCGCGCGGTAAAGGAATCACGCGCATAGATGTTGGCGATCGAGCTGCCGATGGTGAGTCGCGTGCTTTTCGAGAGCAGGTAACCCGCCAATGACATCGATTCGTAACCGCGCGATTCGGGATACCACAGGGCCGAATAGCCGGCTTTCTCGACGACGCCGACCAGGTCGGCGAGCTGGGATCCGTTCAACTTGTCGGTCGAATACCATACGCCCAGGCGTCCTAACGTCATGGCCATGCTCTCCGGTGGGTTCGTTGTGACCTTGGCAGGGTCACGTTAAGGTAGCCGATCTCGTCGGGCTCAAGTAGCAGATGCGGAGGAGACGCGCGATGCACATCGGGGCTTTCTATTTTCCGACCGACTACGGAATCAACCTCGCGGAACTGGGACGCGCCCTCGAGGATCGCGGCTTCGCTTCGCTGTTCGTGCCCGAGCACACCCATATCCCGGTCGGCCGCCGCACGCCGTTCCCCGGCGGCGGCGAACTGCCCAAGCGCTATGCGCACACGCACGATCCGTTCGTCGGACTCGCTTTCGCGGCGGCGGCGACCAAGAAGCTTTTGGTCGGCACAGGCATCTGCCTGGTGCCGCAGCACGAGCCGATCGTCACGGCCAAGGCCATCGCCACGCTCGACCAGCTCTCGAACGGCCGTTTCGTGTTCGGCATCGGCGGCGGCTGGAACGTCGATGAAATGGAGAACCACGGCGCCCGCTACGAAACGCGCTTCAAGATGATGCGCGAGTATGTGCTGGCCATGAAGGCGCTGTGGACCCAGGACGAGGCCTCCTATCACGGCGAGTTCGTGAATTTCGATCCGGTGTGGTCGTGGCCCAAGCCGGCGCAGCGCCCGCATCCGCCCATCATCCTGGGCGGCGAGAGCGACCATACGCTGCGGCGGGTGATCGACTATTGCGACGGCTGGTTCCCGCGCCCGCGCGGCGGCTTCGACGTCGTCCAGGGGGTCGAGCGGCTGCGTCGGATGGCGACCGAGAAGGGACGGAATCCCGCGACGCTGACGACCATCGTGTTCGGTGCCCCCAACGACGCCAAGGCGCTGGAGAGCTACGAGAAGGCCGGCATCGAGAGCGCGCTGCTGGCGATTCCCGACGAAAGCCCCGACGAGATCCTGCGCTATCTCGACAAGATCGCGCCGCTGGCCAAGGTCGGAGTCCCTGCGTGAGCGTCGCCATCGGCCTCGGCCTGATGGAATTTCCCTTCGCCGGCGCCGCCGACTACTGGCGCTGGGTCGATCTCTGCGAGGCGGGCGGCGTCGATTCGCTGTGGCAGACCGACCGACTGGTGAGCCGCCAGCCGATCCTGGAATGCATGGCGGCGATGGCGGCGCTGGCCGGCCGCACGCGCCGGCTGCGTTTCGGCATGAACGTCGTCTCCCTGGCGCTGCGCGATCCGGTGCTGCTGGCCAAGCAATGCGCCACCATCGACGTCCTTTCCGACGGCCGGCTGTTGCCGGCCTTCGGCATCGGCAGTCCGCTGGGGCCGGAATGGCAGGCGCTCGACATCGACACCAAGACGCGCGGTCGGCGCACCGACGAGTCGCTGGAGATCATCGCCCGGCTGTGGCGCGAGGACAGCGTCGACTTCGAGGGCAAGCACTACCGCCTCAAGGGCGCGTCGATCTCGCCCAAGCCGGTGCAGCCCGACTTGCCGATGTGGATCGGCGGCTCGTCGGAGGCCGCGATCCGGCGCACGGCACGCTACGGCACCGGCTGGCAGTCCGGCGCAGAGCTGCCGGCCGATGTCGGCAAGGTCGTTGCGGCCATCAAGAAGGCGGCAGCCGAGGCTGGCCGCGTGATCGACGAGGATCATTACGGCGCGGCGTTCCCGTTCTATTTCGGCAGCCCCGGCGACGGCATCCTGTCGGCCGCCATGGCGGCCTACGAGAAACGCACCGGCCGCGATCCCGCGCGCTACTTCGCGACTGGCGACGAGAAGGTGATCCTCGACCGCGTCGCCGAATATGCTGCCGTGGGCGTCGAGAAGTTCATCCTGCGTCCGGTAGGGCCGGACGGCGATGCGATCATCGGCCAGACCAGGAAGCTGATCGAAAAGGTGCTGCCGCAGGTCGAAGCGCGGTGGCCGAAGAAAGCCAAAGCAGCTTAGAGGGGGAAATCATGCATATCGGCGCGGCGATGTTCTTTACCGACTACTCCATGTCTCCCGGTGAATTGGGCAAGGCGCTGGAGGAACGCGGCTTCGAATCGGTGTGGGCGCCCGAGCACTCGCACATCCCGCTGACGCGCAAATCGCCGTTTCCCGGCGGCGGCGAGTTGCCCAAGAAATACTACGATGCGATGGACCCGTTCGTGTCGCTGATGGCCGCCGCCGCCGCCACCCAGAAGCTCAAGGTCGGCACCGGTGTCTGCCTGGTCAACCAGCGCGATCCGATCCAGACCGCCAAGCTTGTGTCGTCGATCGACCAGCTGTCCGGCGGCCGCTTCCTGTTCGGCGTCGGCAACGGCTGGAACCAGGACGAGATGGAAAACCACGGCACGGCTTTCGACACCCGCCACAAGCTGGTGCGCGAGCGCATCGAGGCGATGAAGGCGATCTGGACCAAGTCCAAGGCCGAGTATCACGGCGACATGGTGAATTTCGATCCCATGATGGCGTGGCCCAAGCCGGCGCAGAAGCCGCATCCGCCGATCCTCGTGGGCGGCGCTTTTCCCTATGGCGCGCGCCGCGCGCTGCGCTACGGCGACGGCTGGATGCCGCTGCGTTCGCGCAAGGGCTATGCCGAGGTGCGGGACCTGTTCCCCAAGTTTCGCGAGATGGCGAAGGAAGTCAACCGCGATCTCGCCACCGTGCCGATCTCCATCTGGAGCGCGAAGGAGGACGAGGATCAGCTGAAGCGCGACCGCGACGAAGGCGTGGTGCGGGTCGTGATCAGCCTCGAATCGGCCAAGGCCGACGCCATCCTGCCCGAGCTCGACCGCTGGGCGAATCTGGTGAAGAAGGTGGCTTAGCTGGGGGCGCGCGACTCCAGTCGCGCGTCTTTGTCGATGCAAAGGAAGATCGCGCCACTGGAGTGGCGCGCCCCCAGCCTAAACCAGCGCCAGCACGTCCTTCCGGAACTTCTGCATCTCGCCCAGCATGGCTTCGACGGTCGTGCCGCCGAAGCCGAAGTCGAGATGGCCACAGCCCAGGTCGCGCAACGCCCGGATGTCGGCGGCGATCTCTGCCGGCTTGCCCGAGAACAGCCGCCGCTCGCCGTCACCCGCCTTGGCCGGGATCTGCTCGCCGAACGCCGTGCAGCGGAAGGCGAGTCCGACGGCCTTGGGATCCCGTCCGGCTTCCTTCGTCATCTTGGCAAGCCGCGCCATGTTGGCCTTCATCCGCGCCAGGCTGTCGAGCGGGTTGGCCGGGTTGGTGCCGATCGGATACCAGGCGTCGCCCAGCTTCGCGGTGCGGCGCAGCGCCGGCCCGCTCTCGCCGCCGACCCAGATGGGCGGATGGGGCTTCTGCACCGGCTTGGGCTCCAGGAGGATATTGTCGAAACGGACATGCTCGCCCGCGAAACGTGGCTTGTCCTTGGTCCAGAGCTCGAGGAACGCCTTGATGTATTCGTCCGTGACCTTGCCGCGCGCTGCGAAATCCGGCGCATCGATGGCCTCGAACTCCTCCTTCATCCAGCCGGCGCCGATGCCCAGGGTGAGACGCCCATTGGACAGTACGTCGATGGTCGCCAGCATCTTGGCCGTCAGTACCGCCGGGCGATGCGGCACGACCATCACCGAGGTGACGAGCCGCAGACGCGTCGTCTTGGCGGCCACGTAAGTCACCTCGATCAGCTGTTCGTGCCGCTCGGCGCGCGAGCCGGCCGGGAATTCACCGGTAGAACTGTAGGGGTATTTGGCCTCGATATCGGTCGGGATGATCACATGGTCGCTGAGCGTGGCGTAGTCGAAGCCCATGGCTTCGCCTTCCGTGACCAGTTTCGTCAGAGATACTGTCGCCGAAAGCGGCCCCGCGGTCGGCGCGTTGAAACCGAACTTCATGTGTCATCTCCCTCTGGAAAGAGCCTTCTTGTGATGGTCATAGTACACGATGCGGCCACGGGCGATTGTCGCTATCGTCCGGCAGGGCTGGCGTAATTGCGTAGAGGATATCTGGTCATGACGGAGCTTTCCCAGCTGATAGCGGACGCGGCGCGGCTGCGCGATCAGGGCCACGGCCGGCTGATCTCGTATTCGCGCAAGGTCTTCATTCCGCTGACCCATCTGTGCCGCGACGTCTGCCATTACTGCACCTTCGCCGAACGGCCGCGCGCCGGCCAGCCGGCCTACCTGTCGCCCGATCAGGTCCTCGCCATCGCCCGCGCCGGTCAGGCGGCGGGCTGCACCGAGGCGCTGTTCACCCTGGGTGACAAGCCCGAGCTGCGTTACGCCGCGGCGCGCGAAGCGCTGGCCGCGCTCGGCTACGGGACCACGATTGAGTATCTGACGGCGATGTGCGGCCTGGTGCTGCGCGAGACCGGCCTGCTGCCGCACGCCAATCCCGGTGTCATGACGCGCGAGGAGATCGCGGCGCTTCGCGAGGTCACCGCCAGCCAGGGCATCATGCTCGAATCGACCAGCGAGCGGCTTTGTGAAAAGGGCGGCGTGCATTATGGCTCGCCCGACAAGCATCCGGCGGTGCGCCTGGAGACGATTCGGCTGGCCGGCGAACTGAAGGTGCCGTTCACCACCGGCATTCTGATCGGCATCGGCGAGACGCGCGAGGAGCGCATCGAAACGCTCGAGGCGATTCGCGACCTGCACGAAGCGCACGGCCACATCCAGGAAGTCATCGTCCAGAATTTCCGCGCCAAGCCCGACACCAAGCGCGCCGACGCCGAAGAGCCCGACCTCGACGACCTTCTATGGACCATCGCCACCGCACGGAAGATCCTCGGGCCGGACATGAACATCCAGGCGCCGCCCAACCTGTCGCCCGGCGTCTATCCGCGCCTGATCGGCGCCGGCCTGAACGATTGGGGCGGCATCTCGCCGGTGACGCCCGACCATGTGAATCCCGAGGCGCCGTGGCCCGCCATCGATGAGCTGGCGCGGGCAAGTGCCGAGATGGGCAAGCTGCTGGTCAACCGGCTGGCGATCTATCCCGCCTATGCCCGCGCGCCCGACACCTGGCTTGCGCCCGAGGTCGCCACGCAAGTGCGGCGGATGAGCGACGCCGAGGGCTTTGCGCGCGACGACGACTGGGCGCCCGGCAATACCGAGCCGCCGCCGGCGCCGCAGGTTCTGGCGCGCGAGGTCGATCCGGAAATCATCCGCATTGTCGATCGCGCGACCGCGGGCCAACGGCTCGATCATCCCGAGATCATGCGCCTGTTCGCGGCGCGCGATGCCGACTACCGGCACGTCACCGGCGCCGCCGATGCGTTGCGTCAGGCGGTCAGCGGCGACGTCGTGCGCTACGTCGTCAACCGCAACATCAACTACACCAACATCTGCTATTTCCGTTGCCGCTTCTGCGCCTTCTCCAAGGGCCGCACGCACGAGGACCTGCGCGGCGCGCCCTACGATCTCGCGCTGGAAGAAGTGTCGCGGCGCGCGGTCGAGGCGTGGAATCGCGGTGCCACCGAGGTCTGCCTGCAGGGCGGCATCCATCCCGACTACACCGGCGAGACCTACACCGCGATCTGCCGCGCCATCAAGGCGGCGGTGCCCGGTATGCACATCCATGCCTTCTCGCCGCTCGAGGTGACCCAGGGCGCTGCGACCTTGCAGACGCCGCTGTCCTCTTTCCTGGCGCAATTGAAGCAGGCCGGGCTCGGCACCTTGCCAGGCACGGCGGCCGAGATCCTCGACGACGAGGTGCGCGCCATCATCTGCCCGGACAAGATCAACACGGCGCAATGGCTCGACGTGCAGCGCGCCGCGCACGGCCTTGGCCTGCGCACGACTTCGACGATCATGTACGGGCATGTCGAAACGTCGCTCGCCTGGTCGCGCCATCTGCTGGCGCTGCGCGACCTGCAGGTCGAGACCGGCGGCTTCACCGAGTTCGTGCCGCTGCCGTTCGTGCATATGGAAGCGCCGATGTACCGCCAGGGCCGTGCCCGCCGCGGCCCGACCTTCCGCGAGGCGGTGATCATGCATTCCGTCGCGCGGCTGGTGCTGCATCCGGCGATCACCAACATCCAGACCTCGTGGGTGAAGATGGGTCCGGCCGGCGCTGCGATCTGCCTCGATTCAGGCGCCAACGATCTCGGCGGCACCCTGATGAACGAGAGCATCTCGCGCGCCGCCGGCACGCAGCACGGCCAGGAATTTCCGCCCGACGCGATGGAAGCCCTGATCCGCTCGATCGGCCGCGAGCCGCAGCAGCGCGATACGCTCTATCGGCCCGTGCCGGAGGATCGTCGCGCCGCTTCGTTCGTCGCCGAGGAACTCGCGCCGATCGTGCTCACGCCGCCGCGCAAGCGGGTCGCGGCCTGATTTTCCTCCCCACGCCTCGCGTGGGGAGGTGGCGCGAAGCGCCGGAGGGGTCAGGAGCCTCACGGATGCTCTCGACCCCTCCGTCGGCGTAAAACGCCGACCCCTCCCCAACTTCGTTGGGGAGGAAAGCGTTATCTGATGCCGTTTTCTTCCAGCAGCTTCGGGATGCCCATCTCTTCCAGAAACGCCCGCGTGCGGGTGCCGGCCGATTGCGGCAGGCGCAGGAACGCCGCGAGGTCGACCGGATGGTCGATGTCCATGGCGATGCCCGGCTGGCGGATCACCGTCGGCTCGATGCCGCAGCGCCGCGCCGCGTCGAGGTGCGGGAAATAGCTGTTGTCGCCGAACCGGAGCGGCACCGAATCGGGTGGCGAGCAGATGACGGCATTGGAGCCTAGATCGTCGTGCGCCGGCGAAATGGTGAAGGATGGCGCCGCGAGATGGGCCGCCACCACCCGGTCGATCTCCGCCGACGTGGCGGCGGGGATGTCGGCCGGCACCGTCATCATGCCGCCGCGGCCTTCGCGGGCGAGCAATTTCAGGCCCGCGGTCACGCTGCCGGTATGGCCGTCTCGGGCGCCGTCGGTCACCACGCGGGCGCCCAGGCGGGACGCAAACGCCGCCGCCTCGGGGGCCAGCGTCACGACCAGGATGCCGGCAAGGCTTTTGGCGCCGGCGACAGCCTCCAGCACCTCGCCCATCATCACCTCGATCAGCGCGCGCCGCTGGGCGGGCGAGAGCAGGGAGGCGAGACGTTGCTTGGCGCCGTCCAGCTCCTTGATCGGCACGATTGCCCAGATGTCGGCAGATGGGCTCACGCGAGCGAATCGGCAAAGCCCAGGACGGCGCGGGCCAGCCGCTCGCGGTCCTCGAGCGTCGTCATCAAGGTGGGGGCGACGTGCAGTTTGGCACGGACACCCTCAGTATCGGCGCTGTCGACGACGTAGCCCGCCAGTAGGTCGCCGTAGCGTTCGGCTGCCGAGGCGGCGCTCACGGGCAGGCCGAGCTCCTGCATCATCTTGGCGGTCGGCCCCTTGACCGCGCGGCCGCCGACGATGGGCGAGACCGCGACCACCGGCGCGCCGCAGCCGGCGAGGGCGGCGCGCATGCCCGGCACGGCCAGGATGGGCTCGATGCTGATGAAGGGGTTGGAGGGGCAGATCACAACGGCGCGCACCTTGCCGCCTAGAAGTGTCGCGATGATGTCGGGCTGCGCACGCGCCTTTTCGACGCCGTCGAAGGCCAGCTCGCGGACGATCGGCCGGCACTGCTGGCGCACGAAGTAATCCTGGAAATCGATCCAGCCGGCATCCGAGCGAACGCGCGTGCGCACGCGATCGTCGGTCATCGGCAGCACGCGGGTCGCGATCCCCAGGCGACGGCAGATGTCGCCGGTGATCTGCGACAGCGTCTGGCCGGCCTTGAGTCGCCGTGTGCGCTCGACATGCAGGGCGAGATCGCGATCGCCCAGGCGGAACCAGTCCTCGCCGCCCAACGCGCCGATGGTCTCCATGAACGACCAGGTCTCGTCCCGGCGGCCCCATCCGGTGACAGGATTGTCGAGGCCGGCCAGCACGTAAGTCAGCGTGTCGATGTCGGGCGAGATGCTGAGGCCGAGATGCTCGAAGTCGTCACCGGTGTTGGCGACGACCAGCAATTCGTCCGGCGGCAGCACGCGGCTCAAGCCAAGCGCCAGCTTGGCGCCGCCGACACCGCCCGACAGCGCCACGACGAGACCACTGCTCATCGAAACATGTCTTCGCTGGCCGGCCGGACGAGGTTGGCGGCCGGGTTGGCCGGCTTGTTCCAGGCGAGGCCGCGCACCAGCACCACGGGCTGCGCCTCGTCGCCTTGGCCCATCACCAGCGAGGCGGCGGCGGCGATCTCGTCGGCAAAGCCCGAGATGCTGACCTGCAGGATGCGCCCGAACAGGTCGGGATTGCCGCGCAGGTCGAGCAGCGCCGGCAGGCCGGCCGCGCCGATGGCGACGCCCGCCGTGCCGCGCCGCCAGGCGCGCCCGAAACTGTCGGTGATGATCACGGCGATCGGCGCGCCATGTTCCGCGGCAAGGCGTGCGCGCAGGGCTTCGGCGCTGCCGTCGGGATCGACTGGCAACAGCAGCGCCCGTTCGACGCCATCCGCCGGCGCAACATTGGACTGATCGATGCCGGCATTGGCCATGACGAAGCCCAGCCGATGCTCGACGATCAGCACGTTGGGACGCGAGCGCACGACGCGCACCGATTCCGACAGGATCAGCTCGACCAGGCGCGGATCCTTCTCGATCTCGGCGGCGAGGGCGATGGCACGTGCCGACGGTTTCACCGTCGCGAGATCGACGCTGCGACCCTCCGCCTTGGACACGATCTTCTGCGCCAGCACGAGGACGTCGTTGGCGCGTAGTTTCAGGCCGCCGCGCGCCAATCCCTCGGCAATGAGGACCGCCAGATCGTCACCCGGCTTGACCATGGGAATGCCGGGGATTGCCAGAAGCTCTACAGCGCCGGTTCGGCTCATCCGAAGCGCTTGCGCAGCCGGGGCAGCACCTGCTCGCCGTACAGTTTCAGAAAGCGCATCTGGTCCGGGCCCGGGGCATGGAATACCAGATGGTGGAAGCCCAGGCCGACATAGGCGCCGATCTTTTCGACATGCTCGTCGGGATCGCTCGACACGATCCAGCGGCTCGCCGCGCGGTCGAGCGGCAACGCATCGGCCAGGCGCTGCATCTCGACAGGATCCTCGACCGAGGTCTTTTCCTCCGGCGTCAGGGCGAGCGCCGCCCAGTGACGCGTGTCTTCCTTGGCGCGCGCGGCGTCGGTGTCGAAGGAAACTTTTACCTCGATCATGTGGTCGTAGGGCTGCTTCTTCGGCTCGGTGGCGGCGGCGATACCCTCGGCGACCTTGGGCAGCAGCGTCTCGGTGTAGAGCTCCCATTTCTTGCCGCTGGTGCAGATGAAGCCGTCGCCCGACCGCCCGGCATAGCGCGCCACCAGCGCGCCCGCCGCCGCGACATAGATCGGCACTTCGATCTCCGGGCGGTCGTAGATCGTGGCCTTGTCGGTGCGATAGTATTGGCCCTCGAAGCTGATGCGCTCGCCGCGCCACAGCGTGCGGATCAGGGTCACAGCCTCGCGCAGGCGGGCGAAGCGTTCCTTGAAGTCGGGCCAGGGCGCGCCGGTCGACGGCACCTCGTTCAGCGATTCGCCGGTGCCGACGCCCAGGATCACCCGCCCCGGGAACATCGCTCCCAGGGTGCCGATGGCCTGCGCCACGATCGACGGATGGTAGCGGAAGGTGGGCGTGAGCACGCTGGTGCCCATGACCAGCCGCGAGGTGCGGGCGCCCAGCGCCCCCAGCCAGACGAGCGAGTTGGGCGCATGGCCATCGATATGCTTCCACGGCTGGAAGTGATCGCTGACGAAGGCCGAATCGAAGCCGACCGCCTCCGCCTGGACCGCGAAGTCCAGCAGCTTTGTGGGCGCGAATTGTTCGGCCGACGCCTTGTATCCGAGCTTGAGCACGGTGATGCTTTCCTTATCGTGGCGGTGGAACAGTAGTGCCGACAGGCGAAGTCTTAATGGACCAGCATCCTGCTAACAACCGGCCGATGGTTGCCGTCGTCATGGGCGTTTCGGGCTCCGGCAAGACCACGATAGCGAAGCTGCTGGCCGAAATGCTAGGCTGGCAGTTCCAGGAGGGCGACAAGCTACATCCTCCCGCTAACGTGGAAAAGATGAGCGCCGGCGTCCCGCTCACGGATGCCGATCGGCTGCCCTGGCTGCGCAAGATCGCCGAGACCATCGACGGCTGGCGGGCACACGGCCAGTCGGGCGTGGTCACCTGTTCGGCGCTGAAACGGTCTTACCGGCAAATCATCGTCGGCGATCGGCCGGACGTGCGGCTGGTGTACCTCAAGGGATCGCTCGACCTCATCCGCCAGCGCATGGCGGCGCGTCACGGCCACTTCATGCCGTCGACCTTGCTGGACAGCCAGTTCTCGACTCTCGAGGAACCCTCGCCAGACGAAAATCCGATCACCGTCGACATCGGCGGCGAGCCGAAAGAGATCGCCCGCGAAATTGCAGAGCGATTGCGCGTCGCCCCAACTCCCTAGGCCTGCGGACGGCCGCGGCGTTAGCACGGCGAAGGTAGACCGGTAGGAGCAGCCCTTGATCGACGAAAGGCCACCGTGATCGGCGCCGGTGTGGCCCGCATCTAGAGGACCGCATCGATCGTCCGGCGGCGCGGCCGGCGAACAGGTATAGGCGATGCCTCTTCATGTTCCTCTCCCCCTTGGGGGAGGGGCTAGGTGAGGGGGTGTACGCGGCCTTCGATGTTCCTTCACCTAACGGTCACACGTGGGCAGTCCGCCAAGCCCCGCCGCCTCCTGCCGCTTTACCTCATTTAACTGTGCGAGCGATGGTTCCTGTTCGATAATGCCAACGCACGCGGCCGCTAGGTCGACAAGTGTTTGGCGAAGATAGACAGCGAAAGGAATGGCATCATGGCAATCGGTACTGTCGTGCTTGTGCATGGAGCTTTTGCCGACGGCTCTTGCTGGGCAAAGGTCATCCCCTTGCTCACGAAGCGAGGGCTGAAAGCGATTGCCGTTCAAAATCCTCTTAGTTCGCTGGCCGACGATGTTACGGCTGTCCACCGGGTTGTAGACAGGCAAGAAGGTCCGGTTCTCATGGTCGGCCACTCCTGGGGTGGGGCCGTTATCACCGAGGCCGGCAACCATCCGCAGGTGAAGGGCCTTGTTTATGTCGCGGCCGGCGCGCCAGACAGCGGGCAATCGTTCGACGATTGGTGGAAGCCCTATTCGCCGGCGCCTGGCGCGTCCGAAATCAAGCCGTATGGCGAGGGCTATGTCGCCTTGACCCGCGACGGCGTTCGCAAACACTTCGTGCAAGACCTCCCAGCGGGCGAAGCCGACATCGTGTTCGCCACGCAGGGTCCGCTGGCGGTGAAATGCTTCGGCGACAAGATTACCCACGCGGCTTGGCGTTCCAAGACTTCTTGGTACATCGTCGCAGCTCACGACGAAACCATTCCTCCCGACGTTGAGCGCGATTCCGCGAAACGGATGGGTGCCGAGACCATCGTGCTTGAAAGCTCGCATGTGCCGATGCTTTCTCAGCCCGATGCTGTCGCGGAGTTTATCGCAAAGGCGGCGGCGTCGCTTTAGACCATATTCCGATACCGCGGACTCACGTCTTGTCGGAGCGCGGACCTCCTCAGGTCGGGGGTTACCCCGACCGAGTCCGCATCTTCATCGTCGATGACATGAGCGGACCTGGAGGTCCGCGCTCCGGCAAGTCACTTGATTTTCACGGTCGCCGACGCATTTCGCCCAAGCGCTACTTCCGCGGCAGTTGATGCTTGAGCACCTTGCCGGTCGCATTGTGCGGCAGGCCGTCGAGGAAGCGGACTTCCTTCGGCACTTTGTAGCGGGCGAGTTGCGATCCGCAGTGATCGATCACGGCGGTCTCGTCGAGATTGGCACCCGGCTTCAGCACGACGAACGCCCGTCCGACCTCGCCCCATTTCTCGTGCGACACGCCGACGACCGCATTCTCCAGCACGCCATCGAGCTGGTAGATCACGTTCTCGACCTCGACCGGGTAGACGTTCTCGCCGCCCGAGATGAACATGTCCTTCCAGCGGTCGACGATATAGTAGTAGCCATCTTCGTCCTGCCGTGCCGCGTCGCCGGTGTGGAACCAGCCATCCTTGGTGAACGCGGTGCGGTTGGCCTCCGGCCGGTTCCAGTAGCCTTGCGTCACGGTCGGCCCCTTGATCATCAGCTCGCCGGTCTCGCCCCGCTTCACCTCGTTGCCGTCGGGATCGCAGATCTTCAGCCGGACATAGAGCGGCGGCAGGCCGGATGAGCCCACCTTGGCGAGCGCCATCTCGCCCGACAGCAGCAGGCCGAGCGGCCCGGTCTCGGTCATGCCCCAGCACTGCTGCAGCTTGATGCCCTTGCGGCCGTATGCCTCGATCAGCGCCAGGGGTGCCGCCGCGCCGCCGATGCCGAGGGAAACGATGTGCGACAGATCGGCGGCGGCGAAGCCCGGCTCCTGCGCCAGCATCAGGAAGTTGGTCGGCACGCCCAGGGCATGGGTGAGCCCGGGCGCGCGCTCGCTCAGCAGCTTGAGGAAGAAAGCGGGCTCGAAGCTCCGCATCACCACATTGCAGCCGCCGGTATGGAAGGTCGGGTTGGCGTAGACGTTCAGACCGCCGGTGTGGAAGGTCGGCAGGAACACCAGGTTCCGGCTTTGCGCCGTCAGCCCGACCATCATGGCGCACTGGATGGCGTTGAACACGCACATCCGGTAGGTGATCTCGGCTCCTTTCGGGCGACCCGTCGTGCCCGAGCTGTACATGATCGTCCAGATGTCGGCGACATCGAGAGCCGGTGGATCGAGGGTGCCGCTGGCCGCCGCGAGCCCCGCCTCGTAGGCGCTGGGCTTGCCGTTGGCCATGTCGGCGGTGTGGGGCACGCTGCTGAGGCGCGCCACCTGCAGCGCGGCGTCGGCGAACTCCTCGCCGTGGATCAGCACCACCGGCCCCGAGTCCTTGCAGATGAACTCCAGCTCGGGCACCGCCAGTCGCCAGTTGAGCGGCAGGAAGATGGCGCCCAGCCGCCGGCAGGCGAACTGCAGCTCGAAGACGTCGGTGTCGTTCATGCTGAGAACCGCCACCCGGTCGCCGCGCGCGACCCCGAAAGCGCGGGCAAGCCACAAGGCGGCGCGCGTGATGCGGTCGTCGAACGCGGCATAGGTGAAGTGTCGGCCGGAGGCCAGATCGTGCGCCGCTTCGGAGCGCGGCGCGAAGCGCGCGTGATGGGCGATCCAGTCTTCGGCAGCGATACCCGAAATCATGCGTGTCCTTTCCCATTTGCCTGCAAATTGACTTGCAAGTATCGGCGGCGGCAAGTGGACGGCGAGATCAGGTCCAAAATGCCTTGCCCCCTCACTGGTGCCTACTTATTCCTGGCCGGCGAGGCGCCAGACTTTCCGGGCGGCAATGCTGGCCGGCGAAAGTCGAGTTTCTGCGCGGCATGGTGCGCAGAAACTCGATTATGTATTGTTGCTAAACTATATCTTGATTTTTACTAAAGTCCGGCCTATGTCTGCTCCAATCCATCGAGGAGCACGCCATGCCCGCAGGACGTCACACGGTTTTCAGGCCCGCGCCGGCAGAGATCGCCCGCCCGTGCTGCACGCTGGACGTCACCATGTTCCGGCTTCAGCCGCCGGATGCGAATGGCCTGCCGCTCAGCGAACGGGAGGCGGGAATGCCATAACGCTTGCGCAAATTGCGGAAATTCGAGCGCGGGCAGAACCTTCGCTAGTCGAAAGCAGCAGCGCCACTCGTTTGACTCCGCGAGGTCCGGTTGCAACCATTCCTTCAGCAGGGAAGGAACGCGTATGGCCGGCGTAGACTGGACAGAGTCCACGATGGATGCGGCAGGAACCAAGCTCCATGTGGCGCGTGCCGGCCGGGGGCGTCCCCTCGTGGTGCTGCATCACGAGACCGGCACTCTCGATCGATTGCCTTTCTATGACGCGCTGGCCGCGCACTACGATGTGCTGGTGCCCCATCATCCCGGCTACAGCCGCTCGCAGCGGCCGGACTGGATGCGCAGCACGCGCGACATCGCGGTGATCTATCGTGGCCTGCTGAGCGAGCTGAAGATCGGCAATGCCGCGCTGGTCGGCCTGGGCTTCGGCGGCTGGATCGCGGCCGAAATGGCCAGCATGGCGCCCGCCGATCTTTCCCGCCTGGTGCTGGTCGGCGCCATGGGCATCAAGCCGCCGCAGGGCGACATCCTCGACCTCGCCGTCACCGGCTATGTCGATTATGCCCGCGCGGGTTTCCACGACCAGAAGGCGTTCGATCGCGTCTACGGCGCCGAGCCTTCGGTCGATCAGCTCGAGATGTGGGACATCTGCCGCGAGATGAGTTTCCGCATCGCCTGGAAGCCCTACATGTACAGCCAGACCCTGCCGCATCTTTTGGGCGCCGTGCACGTGCCGTCCCTCGTGGTATGGGGCGACGACGACAAGGTGGTGCCGCAGAGTGCGGCCAAGCGCTACGTCGAAGCCCTGCCCAACGCCAAGCTCGAGATCGTCAAGGCGAGCGGCCACTGCGTCGACATGGAGCAGCCCGAGGCGCTCGCCAAGCTTGTCACAACTTTCATCGGTCGGGAGTAACTGCCATGCACCTGATGTATTTCACCGAGCAGCCGATGTCGGCCTACTCCGAAGAGGCCGGCCGCGACTTCGGCGCCACGGCGCTGATGTTCTCCAACAAGCATTTCGACCCGGTCGCGGGTTCGAGGCTCTACAACAACTACATCGAGCAATACATGCTGGCCGAGGAGGTCGGCGTCGACGGCATCATGCTGAACGAGCACCACAACGCGCCGGTCTGCATGCAGGCCAAGGCCAACATCTTCGCCGCGATCCTGGCCGGCATGACCAAGAAGGTGAAGATCGTCATGCTGGGCAATCCGCTGCCGCTGGCGGAGAACCCGATCCGGCTGGCCGAAGAGCTCGCCATGATCGACATGATCTCCAAGGGAAGACTGGTCTCGGGCTTCGTGCGCGGCGGCGGCCAGGAGCAGCTCGCGACCGGCGTCAACCCGGCCTTCAACCGCGAGCGCTTCGAGGAGGCGCACGAGCTGATCACCCAGGCCTGGACCAGGACCGGGCCGTTCCGCTTCGAGGGCACGCACTACCAGCACCGGGTGGTGAACCCGTGGGCGGTGCCGCTGCAGAAGCCCTATCCGCGCGTCTGGATCCCGGGCGTGATCAGTAAGGAGACGATCGTGTGGGCCGCGCAGCAGCGCTACCCCTACATCGCCCTCAACACGTCGATCGAGCAGACCAAGAAGATCTGGGAGCTCTACGACAGCGTGGCGCTGCAGTCGGGCTATGTCGGCGGGCCGGAGAATCGCGGCTACCTGATCCAGGTCCATGTCTCGGACAACGAAGAGAAGGCGATCGAGAACGCCAAGCAGTTCCGCTGGATGCAGGGCGAGTTCACCGGCCTGGCCCATCCGGTGTGGAGCACGCCGTCGGGCTACGGCTCGCCGTCCGCCCGCCGCGCCTTCGTCGAGTTCGCCGCCGGCCGTGCCGTCAACCCGCGCGGCAACACCAGCTTCGAGCAGCAGATGGCCGACCTCCGCATCATTGCCGGCACGCCCAAGACGGTGGTGGCCAAGCTGAAGCGCATCCTGGAAGAGACGCGGCCGGGCATCCTGGCGCTGTGGGGCAACGACGGAAAGGTGAGCCAGGAAGACTCGCTCACCTGCATCAAGCTCATAGGCCAGGAAGTCTTCCCGGCGATCCGCGAGATCGCCAAGAGCCTCGACCTCAAGAGCCCGTTCGAATCGAACGCGCCGGTCCACCTCAAATACTCGACCGACTTGAAACCCGCCAAGGCCGCCGCGGCGGAGTGAGAGGAACAACCATGCAGCTCGGTGCATCGCTGCCGGTCGGTGACATCGGCACCGGCCCAACCGTCCTGCGCGACTATGCGCAGGCGGCGGAAGGGCTGGGCTACGACTATCTCGTGGCGCCCGACCATGTGCTGGGCGGTGACCCAAACAAGGACTATGGCGGCCGCCGCATGGGCACCACCGCCACGGCCTATCACGATCCGTTCGTGCTGTTCGCCTTCCTGGCCGGCGTCACGCGCAAGGTGGGCTTTGCCGCCGGTGTGCTGATCCTGGCGCAACGCCAGGCGGCGCTAGTCGCCAAGCAGGCGGCCTGCCTGGATGCGCTGTGCGAGGGACGCTTTCGCCTGGGCATCGGCGTCGGCTGGAACGAGATCGAGTTCCAGGGCCTCGGCGCGGATTTCCACACCCGCGGCAAGCGCTCCGAGGAACAGGTGCGCTTCATGCAGGCGCTGTGGGCCGAGCCGCATGTGAAGTTTTCCGGCGAGTTCCACCAGCTCGATGACGGCGGCATCAATCCGCGGCCGAAATCCGGCAAGGTGCCGATCTGGTTCGGCGGCCATGCCGAGGCGACGTTCCGGCGGACGGCGAAGTACGGCGACGGCTTCATGCCGCTCGCCTATCCGGCCGGCGACGATGCATTGAAGGCCTTCGACAAGCTGCGCACCATGATCCGCGCGGCGGGTCGCGATCCCGCCGCGGTGGGCCTGGAAGTCTGGGTGTCGCCCGGCATCGGCAAGGAGGAGGACTGGCGGCGCGAAATCGGCTTCTGGAAGAAGGCCGGCGTGACGCACGTCAACGCCCACACCAGCTACGTGAGCGCCCACCACAAGCGCATCGCCGGCAAGAGCTACGCCGACCACCTCGACGCCATCACGCGCTATCGGGCGGCGGTCGCCGACCTGCTGTAGCGCTGGAGGCGCGCCACTGCGCGCGGAGTAATCTCCGCGCTGAAGTGGCGCGATCCTCTTGGTATCGCGACGAGACGCGCGACTGGAATCGCGCGCCCCCAGCGGTGAGCTCTACTTGTCGAGCCAGAACGTGTCGAAGCGCACGCAGTCGTAGATGCCGAAATACTCTTTCGGATTGTGGCCCTTCACGTAGTTGTACCAGACGTCGTTGATGTTCTCCCAGGCGACCGGCAGCACCGGCGGGTCCTGTTCCATGATCATCTCGGCCTCGCGGATCAGGGCCAAGCGCTTGGCCGGATCGACCTCGGTGTCGATCTGAGGCAGCAGCGCGTTGAACTTGTCGTTGACCCAGAAGCCGTAATTCTGCGGCCCGTCCTTCTTGTACCAGGCGTTGAAGTAGTCCGACGGGTCGAGCAGCGTCGACACGACGGCGCCGATCGCGAGATCGAAGTTGCCGGACTTGATGTCGTCGAACCACACGGATTCGACGACGGTGCGCAGGTTGGTCTGGATGCCCAGCGCCTGCTGCAGCATGGCCTGGATGGCCTGTGCCCAGAGCTTGAACGAGGCGACCTCGCGGACCAGGAAGTCCAGGGGCTTGATGCCGCCGTTGGCGTAGCCGGCGGCGGCGAGCAGCGCCTTGGCCTCCTTGATCGCCGCGGTGGAGTCCTCCTGGTAGCCGACCCGCTTGGCGAGCTCCTTGGGTGGTGTGGCGAACTCGGAGAACGGGTAGATGAACCCGCCGACCATCATCGGCGTCACGTCCTTGACCACGTCGATCAGCACGGGCCGGTCGAACACCAGGTGCAGCGCGCGGCGCACCCGCGGATCGTCGAGCGGCTTCTTCTTGTTGTTCACCCAGGTGCCCTGGATGACGCTCTGGTAGAAGCTGGTCGACGACATGCCGGGCGTGGCCTTGGCCTTGCGCGCGGTCACCGGATCGACGATGCGGCCGTAATCCACGCGGTTGGACAGCAGCGCCGAGCCGAGCTCGGGCGAGAACGGCAGGGCGTGATAGAACTCGATGCCGTCGAGATAGGGCAGGCCCTTGTTCCAGTAGGCCTTGTTCTTCTCCATCACCCAGACTTCGTTCTCGACCCGCCGCACGCTCTTGAACGGCCCGGTGCCGGGGATGTCGACCACGCGGCGCAGGTTGTAGTTGTTGTCCTCCAGGGTCTTCTTGCGGAAGATCACGTTCCAACCGCTGGCGAAGGCCGCCATCATGAAGCTGGCCGGCCGGGGTTCGGAGAGCTTGAACACGACGGTCTTCTTGTCGGGCGCATTGATCTCGCTCACCGTGGTGAACAGCGTGCTGCGCGGGATGCTGACGCCCGCCGGCGGCTTGGCGATGCGGTCGTAGGTCGCCTTCACGTCCTCGGAGGTGAACTCCGCGCCGTCGTGGAACTGCACGCCCTCGCGCAGGTGGAAGGTGTAGGTCTTGCCGTCCTTGGCGATCTCCCAGCTATGGGCGAGATCGGGGATGATGGTCTTGCCGCTGTCGCGCGGGTCGCGGCGGATCAGATTGTCGAACATGCAGCCCTGCGCGCCCAGGCTGTTGATCGTTCCCGACTGGTGCACGTCGAAGTGCGGCGGTCGAGAGGTGATGGCGTAGCGCAGCACGCCGCCGGATTTCGGATTGGGCTCCGGCGCGGCGAGCTGGAACTTCGAGCCGTCATACTCGTTGGGCACGCCCTCTGCCCGGGCGAGATGCCAGGGGAAGGCGAACGCCCCGCCCATGGCGGCGGCGCCCCCTACGAAGTCGCGACGACTTACGAATTTACGACGGTTTACGCGTGAACGCCTCGACTCGTGGTCTTGCATCGCGTTTCCTCCCAATTGGCCCTTTTCCTTATCGAGCACTGTGTGCTCTGATGGCTGGCCTTCTTCCCCGAAGGCCAAAAGTAACACGATGAAACTCTGGGAGTCATTGCTTGAATCCTCGCGATCCGGAGCCGCGCGCGGTCGGTGAGCCGGCGGTGGCGCCGGCGCAGACGATCCTGCAAATCGAGGATCTGCAGACGCATTTCTTCACGGCGATCGGCACGGTGCGCGCCGTCGACGGCGTGTCCTACGCGCTGAAGAGCGGCGAGACGCTGGGCGTCGTGGGCGAGTCGGGCTGCGGCAAGAGCGTGACGGCGCTCTCCATCCTGCGCCTGATCGCCAACCCGCCGGGTCGCATCGTTGGCGGCGCGATCCGCTTCGAGGGCCGGAACCTGCTCGAGCTCAGCGAAAGCGAGATGGAGCGTATCCGCGGCAACGACATCTCGATGATCTTCCAGGAGCCGATGACCTCGCTCAATCCGCTATACACGGTCGGCCGGCAGATCAGCGAGGCGATCGCGTTGCATGAGGGCCTGTCGCGCCGCGACGCCATGGACAAGGCGGTCGAGATGCTGCGGCGGGTGCAGATGCCCGAGGCCGAGCGGCGCGCCCAGGCCTACCCGCACCAGCTGTCGGGCGGCATGCGCCAGCGCGTGATGATCGCCATGGCGCTCGCGTGCAATCCCAAGGTGCTGATCGCCGACGAGCCGACGACGGCGCTCGACGTCACCATCCAGGCGCAGATCCTCGACCTGATGCGCGAGCTGCAGGAGACGTTCGGCACCGCCATCATCCTGATCACCCACGACATGGGCGTGGTCGCCGAGAACGCCGACCGGGTCGTGGTGATGTATGCCGGGCGCAAGGTCGAGGAGGCGGCCGCCGCCGAGCTGTTCGATAATCCGGGGCATCCCTATACCAAGGGCCTTTTGGGCTCGATCCCGCATCTCGACACCGCCGCGCGCACCACGCGGCGGACCCGGTTGAACGAGATCAAGGGCATGGTGCCGTCGCTATTCAACCTGCCGGCGGGCTGCAGCTTTGCTCCCCGCTGCACCCTGGCGACCGACGAATGCCGCGCCACCCCGCCGCCGCTGGAGGAGCATCGTCCCGGACACTGGATCGCCTGCTGGCATGCCGACCGGCTGTTGCAGGGGGCTGCATGAACGCTGGTCCCGTGCATGAAAAGCTGCTCGAGGTCAAAGACCTCAAGAAGCATTTCCCGATCCACAAGGGCGTCTTCTCGCGCGTCTCCGGCCAGGTCTATGCGGTGGACGGCGTCTCGTTCGAGATCGGCCGCGGCGAGACCCTGGGCCTGGTGGGTGAAAGCGGCTGCGGCAAGTCGACGGTGGGTCGCACGCTGCTCAGGTTGCTGGAACCGACCGACGGCACGATCCGCGTCAATGGCGAGGATATCACCCACCTCGGCGCCGAGGCGATGCTGCCCTACCGGCGGCGCATGCAGATGATCTACCAGGATCCCTACGCGTCGCTGAACCCGCGCATGTCGGCCGGCGAGATCGTGGGCGAGCCGCTGATCATCCACGACGTCGGCACGCCCCAGGAGCGCCGCGAGAAGGTCGCCGCGCTGTTCGAGCGGGTCGGGCTGCGGCCGGAGGCGATGCTGAACTATCCGCACGAATTCTCCGGCGGCCAGCGCCAGCGCATCGGCATCGCCCGCGCGCTGGCGCTCAGCCCCGACCTGATCGTGGGCGACGAGCCGGTCTCGGCGCTCGACGTGTCGATCCAGGCGCAGATCATCAACCTGCTGATGGACCTGCAGGACGAATTCAAGCTCTCCTACCTGTTCGTCGCCCACGACCTCGCCGTGGTCGAGCACATCAGCCACCGGGTCGCGGTGATGTATCTCGGGCGCATCGTCGAGATGACCGACAAGCAGAGCCTGTTCGAGATGCCCTTGCATCCCTACACCGAAGCGCTGCTGTCGGCCGTGCCGATCCCCAAATCGGCGGCGCGCGGACGCAGGCGGGTGATCCTGACGGGCGACGTGCCGAGCCCGATCAACCCGCCCTCGGGCTGCCACTTCCACGCCCGCTGCCCCTACGCCATGCCGCGCTGCCGCACGGAAGTGCCAGCGCTGCGCGAGGTGAAGCCGGGACACTGGGCGTCATGCCATTTGCACGACGGCGGGATGAGGTTTCCGTTGGCGGCAACCTGACCGAGCTCTCATGTTCCTCTCCCCCTTGGGGGAGAGGTTAGGTGAGGGGACCGGGCGCCAACCACCTGCTCGATCTCCGCCCATATCCCTTCCGGATTCTGCACCACCTCATTCGCCCAGAAGCGCACGACCCGCCAGCCCAAGGGGGAGAGGAACATGAAGGAATCCGAGGTGATGATTGCGGCAACTACGCGGTCAAGGCAGCTATACCGACCCTCTCAGCCTTGGATCGAGCATGTCGCGGATGCCGTCGCCCAAAAGGTTGAACGCCAGCACGGTGATGGTGATGGCGACGCCCGGAAACAGCACCAGCCACCACGGCGGCACCAGTCCGGCATTGAGCGAATCGGCCAGCATGTTGCCCCAGGTCGGCGTCGGCGGCGGGATGCCGACGCCCAGGAAGCCGAGCGAGGCTTCGATGACGATGGCGACGCCGAGATGGGTGGTGGCGAGGATCAGGTAGGGCGCCACGCATTGCGGCAGGATGTGGCGGAACATCAGGCGCTTGTGCGAGGCGCCCAGGCCGCGCGCCGCCTCGACATACTGGATCTCCTTGAGCGACAGCACGACGGAGCGGATCACCCGGCCGCCGAACGGGATGCGGGTGATGGCGATGGCCACGATCACCGTGCCCAGCCCGCCGCCCAGCGCCATGGCGATCGCCATCGCCAGGATCAGGTCGGGAAAGGATTGCAGGAACTCGATGAGGCGCTGGCTCGCCATGTCGAAGCGCCCGCCGAAGTAGCCGCAGGCCAGGCCCCACAGTGCGCCGACCGTGGTGCCGAACAGCACCGCGCCCAGCGCCACGGTGAGCGAGGCGCGGCTGCCGTAGATCACGCGGCTCAGGACGTCGCGGCCGATCTGGTCGGTGCCGAACCAGTGCTTCTCGTCGGGCGGTTTCTGCATCGAGCGGAAATCGGATTTCAGCGGCTCGTAGGGCGCGATGACCGGCGCGGCGACCGCCATGACGAGGATCGCGGCCGCGATGCAGCCCCAGAAGGCCGAGAAGGGCGCGCGCCGGAAGAACATGCCGAGGCCGCGCAGCGCCGACCGCGGGCGCGAAGCCGTGGTCGGCAAGGTCGGCTGAGTGGGAGAGATCACGGTCATCGGTAGCGGATCCTCGGATCGAGCAGGGCGATCGTGACGTCGACCACGATGTTCAGCAGCACGAACACGACGGCGTAGAGGAACACCAGGTTCTGCATGACGAAGACGTCGCGCTCGCTCACGGCGGTGAACATCGCGAAGCCCAGGCCCGGCGTGGCGAAGGCGCGCTCGACCGGGATCGATCCCGCCAGCACGAGGCCCAGCAGCACGCCCGACAGCGTGATGACGGGCAGCAGCGCATTGGGCAGCGCGTGCATCGCGATCACCAGCCGGTTGTTCAATCCCTTGGCGCGCGCCGTGCGGACATAGTCCTCGCGGATCACCTCGAGCAGGCTGGAGCGGCCCATGCGGGCGATATAGGCGGCCTGGCCCAGGCCGAGCACGACCGCAGGGCCGATCACGAGCTGCAGGTTGGCCACCGGATCGACGAACAGCGAGGCGCCGGTCATCGGCGCGCGATAGCCGAACCAGAACAGCAGGCCGAGCACGATCAGCATGCCGACCCAGAAGCCCGGCACCGCCAGGAACAGGATGCTGACGAAGCGCGCCGCCGAGTCGACCACGGTGTTGGGCTTGAGCGCGCTCACGATCGCCACCGGGATGCCGACCAGCCACGACAGCACCACCGAGATCAGGGCGATCTCGGCGGTCAGCGGCCCGCGGCGCAGGATCATGTCGCCGACGCTCTCGGAGCGGAAGAACGAGCGGCCGAAATTGCCGCGCAGGATGTCCTTCACCCAAGCGAGATACTGCACCCACAGCGGGTCGCTGAGACCAAGCTCGGCCATGTAGCCCGCGCGACCAGCGGATCGCCGGGCAGGATTCGCATGATGACGAAGACCATGATCGACACGCCGACCACCGTCAGCGCGCCGAAGACCAGCCGCCGTGCGATGTAGCTATACATGACGCCCCTTGCGGCGGCATGGCCGGTCGATCTTCATCGGCGTCGCCTCCCCAGGCGTATCGTTCTTGGCCGGCATCATAGGGCCGAGTCGGGGGCGGGGGCGACTCCCCATTGTCTGGAATTGGGCTACCATTCGGAGCCTCAATTTCGGTCGGTCGATGCTGCGCACGCTCAACGCTCTGTTTTTCTCCCTGGTCCTGCTCGGTGCCTCTGCGTCGGCGCAACCCGCGCCGCGCTGGATGACGCTGCCGCCGACACCCACCTTGCCGACGCCGCAGACGAGCGGCCACGCCGCGGTCAACGGCATTTCGATCTGGTACGCCACCTTCGGCAGCGGCCCGCCGGTCATCCTGCTGCATGGCGGGCTGGCCAATTCGAACTACTGGGGCAACCAAGTGCCGGTCCTGGCCGAGAGCCATCGCGTGATCGCCATGGACAGCCGTGGTCATGGCCGCAGCACACGCAATGCCCAGCCCTACGGCTATGCGTTGATGGCGTCCGATGTGATCGGCCTAATGGATTTCCTGGGCATCCCCCAGGCGGCGATCGTGGGCTGGAGCGACGGCGCCATCCTCGGTTTGAGCCTGGCGATGAGCCATCCCGAGCGCGTCTCGCGGCTCTTCGCCTTTGCCGCCAATGCCGACCCGAGCGGCGTGAAGGACGTGGGCAAGAGTCCCGTGTTCAATGAATTCATCGCGCGGGCGGAGAAGGAATACGAGGCGCTGTCGGCGACGCCCGGCCAGTTCAAGACCTTCTTCGCCGAGATCGGCAAGATGTGGGAGACCCAGCCGAACTGGACCGCCAAGGACCTCAACGCCATCAAGGTGCCGACCTGGATCGTCGACGCCGACCACGACGAGGCCATCCAGCGCGACAACACCGAGTTCATGGCGAGGGAAATCCCCAACGCCGGCCTGCTGCTGCAGCCGGAGGTCAGTCACTTCTCGATGCTGCAGGCGCCGAGTCAATTCACCGACGATGTGCGGCACTTCCTTGAGCGGAAGGGGAACTAGCAGGCGATTTTCAGTCTCTAGCTTGAAACAGTCGTCACGAGATCCTCGATCCTGATGGGAAAACGCCGCACCCGGATCCCCGTCGCGTGCCAGACCGCGTTTGCAACGGCGCCGGCCGTGCCCGTGACGCCGATTTCACCCACTCCCTTGATGCCGAGAGCGTTCACATGAGGATCGTGCTCGTCGATCATGAGGGCCTCCATGTCCGGCACGTCGGCGTTCACCGGGATGTGGTACTCCGCGAGATTGGCGTTCAGCGTCCGGCCGGAGCGGCGGTCCATGACAGCCTGCTCGTGCAGGGCAAACGACACGCCCCAGATCATGCCGCCCAGGAGCTGACTGCGCACAAGGAGAGGATTGATGACCCGCCCCGCAGCGAAAGCGCCGACCAAGCGGGTGACGCGGATCTGACCGAGATCGGGGTCGACCTTGACCTCGGCGAACACCGCTCCGTGCGCATGCATGGCGTAGGTGGATTGCGCCGCGGGGTCTGCGGCGCCATTGCCGCTGGCTTCGATCTCTGCGAGGCCGGCGCGGCCCAAGATATCGGCATAGCTCTCGCTTCGCCCTTCATCGTCGCGACGGAACAGGCGGCCGCCGCGCGCGACGACCCCGGCGTTGCCCGCCCCGAACAAGGGCGAGCGCTCATTCGTGGTGGCCAGATCCGCGAGTTTGGCGATGACCGCGGCGCCCGCATTGTGGATGGCCATGCCTGCCGTGGCGGTGTGGGCCGAGCCGCCGGCGATGCCCGCGTCCGGCAGGTCGGATGTGCCCGCCCTGAACTCCAGTCGTTCGATGTCGAGCCCGAGCCCGTCGGCCGCGATCTGGGCGAACGCGGTCCAGGCGCCCTGACCCATGTCGTGGGCGCCCGTTTCCATCTGGCCGGACCCGTCGCGTCGCACAACGGCCCGCGCTTCGGCCTGGAACATCAGCGCCGGGAATGTTGCGGTGCCCATTCCCCAACCGACCAGGCAGCCATCCTCGTCCCGCACCTGTCGTGGTGCGAAGGGGCGTCGCGACCAGCCGAAGCGCTCGGCGGTTTGCGCGTAGCACTCACGCAAGGCCTTCGAGGAGAACGGCTTGCCGGAAATCGGCTCGACTTCGGCATAGTTCTTCAAGCGGAAGGCCAGGGGATCCATCCCGCAGGCCCATGCCGCCTCGTCGATCGCACTCTCCAGCGCAATCGAACCGGTCGCTTCACCGGGAGCGCGCATGAACATCGGCGTGCCGGTGTCGATGCGGACCGCCTCGTGCGACGTGGCGATGGCAGGGCTGGCGTAAAGCGTATGCGAGGCGTCGGCGGCCGGCTCGAAGAAATCGTCGAAGGTGCTCGACGCCGTCTTCGCGTGATGATCGATCGCGGTCAGTCGACCGTCGCCGTCGGTGCCAAGGCGAAGCCTCTGGCGGGTCGGCGGACGATGGCCCACCGGGCCGTACATCTGTTCACGACGCAGCACGAGCTTGACCGGCTGGCCGACCAGTCGCGCCGCCAGGATGCCGAGGACCTGCGGCCCCGCGAGCAGGCCTTTCGAGCCGAAGCCGCCGCCCAGGAAGGGGCTGCGAATATGGATCTTCTCCGGGGCGATGCCGAACAGTCCGGCGATCCGCCCCTGAGCCATGACGAGGGCCTGGCTCGGCGTATCGATGGACAGCGAATCGCCGTCCCACACCGCCACGATGGTGTGGGGCTCCATGGCATTGTGGTACTGGGCGGGCGTCTCGTAGGTCGCCTCGATGCGCGTCGACGCCGCCGCGAGACCCGCCTCCACATCGCCGCGTCGCGTTTCGGCCGGATTGCCGACGCCGACGGCGGGCGGGACGAAGCTTTCGGCGGCATCGAGACCGACGCGAGCCGGCAGCGCTTCGTATCGCGGCGCCAGCAGTGCCGCTCCTTCCGTCGCAGCCTCCAGCGTCTGGGCGATCACAACCGCGATCGGCTGGTTCGCATAACGCACCTGGTCGTTCTGCAGGAGATCGAGCCGGAACATGAAGGGGTTCGTCTTCGCGTCGGGATCCTCGGCGAGCGGCGGCCTGTTGGCAGGGGTCATGACATCGACGACGCCCGGGTGGCTCTTGGCCGCCTGCACGTCAAGGAAGGTCACGCGACCGCGCGCGATGCTGCTGACCGCCAGAACGGCATGGAGCATCCCCGCCGGATGATTATCCGCTGCGTAGCGGGCTTCTCCTTTGACCTTCAGGACGCCTTCGCGGCGGGTCAGCGGCTGACCGATGTTCGAGCCGTGTCGGACATGGGCAGGCGCTTGAGTGAGGCTGATCACAGGCGTCATGGAGCGCTCCGGGAAACGGATGAGAAAGGGGAGGCCGGAAGGGCAGGAACGCGCCGGGGCGTTCCCGCCGCGGCGAGCGTCAGGGCGCGCACGAGGACCCGCTGCGCGAGCTCGATCTTGAAGCCATTGTCTCCCGACGGCTTTGCGTCAGCGAGCGCCACCTCCGCCGCGCGGCGGAAGGCGCCGGCACCGGGCTTGCTGCCCGCAAGGATCTTCTCCGCCGAGCGGGCCCGCCAGGGTTTGGCGGCAACGACGCCCAGCGCCAGCCGCGCCTCCTGGATCGTGCCGTCCTCGATGCGCAGCGCCGCGGCGGCCGACACGACGGCGAAGGCGTAGGAGGTGCGTTCGCGGACCTTGAGATAGCGTGCATGCGCCGAGAACCTGCGAGCCTCGCCCGGCAGCCGCAGGGCGACGATCAGATCGCCCGGCTCGAGGATGCTTTCTCGCTCAGGCGTGTCGCCCGGCAGGCAGTGAAGGGCCTCGACCGCAACCTCGCGCCGGCTGGTCCTGCCCTCGATCTCGACAACGGCGTCGAGGGCCGCGAGCGGCACGCAGAAATCCGACGGGTGGGTGGCGATGCAGGCGTCGCTCCAGCCGAGCACGGCGTGCAATCGGTTCTCGCCGCCGCGGGCATCGCAACCCGTGCCCGGCGCGCGTTTGTTGCAGGCGCTGGCGGCGTCGTAGAAATACGCGCATCGCGTTCGCTGCAGCAGATTGCCGCCGACGGTCGCCGCATTGCGAAGCTGCGCCGAGGCGCCGGACAGAAGCGCCTCGGCAATCGCGGGATAGGACCGGGCGAAATCCGGGTCGTGCGCGAGATCGGCATTGCGCACGAGCGCGCCGATGCGGATGCCACCATCGGCCAGATGTTCGATGCGGTCGAGCCCCGGCAGGCGCGTGACATCGACCAGACGGTTCGGATGGGTGATTCCGCCTTTCATCAGGTCGAGCAGGTTCGTACCGGCCGCGAGATAGGCGGCACCTGGTTCGGCCGCGGCCGCGATGGCGTCGGTAATGGTCGCGGGCCTGACATAGTCGAAGGTCTTCATGCGGAGCGCCTCCGGCCGGCCACCACGAGGCTTTTCTGCACGTCCAGCACCGCGTCCGTGATCCCGGAATAGGCCGCGCATCGGCAGAGGTTTCCGCTCATGCCTTCGCGGATGCGCTCCGGGTCATCACCGGCCTGCCCTTCATGCATCAAGCCGATCGCGCTCATGATCTGGCCGGGCGTACAGAACCCGCACTGGAAGCCGTCATGCGCGATGAAAGCGGCCTGGACCGGATGGAGCTGGTCGCCGCGCGCGACGCCCTCGATCGTGAGGATGTCGGCGCCGTCGTGGCTGACCGCCAAGGCCAGGCACGAATTGATCCGGCGACCGTCGACCAAGACCGTACAGGCGCCGCATTGGCCGCGGTCACATCCCTTCTTGGTGCCTGTCAGGTGGAGGCGCTCCCGCAGAAGGTCGAGCAGAGTGACGCGGGGGTCTCCCAGCTCGACGTTCCGCCGCACGCCGTTGACGGTGAGGCTGATGGGGAAGGCCATGCAGTGCTCCGATCGATGGTATGGTCAAATTGGATCGAGGCCGCCCGAGGTTGATCGACGGGCACGCCTAAGGTTGATGCTTGGCGGCATATACGGAGGCATCCTCCGTTTTTCAAGGGACCAGGACGAATAGCTGAGTCAGATGGCAGATCAGTCCGCAGAAACTCTCCGGAAGCCCCGCGCCGACGCGGTTCGCAATCGTGAGCGCGTCCTGGAGGCCGCGAAGGCCGTCTTCAGCGCCGGCGGTTCGGACGCAAGCCTCGAGGCCGTGGCCAGACGCGCTGGTGTCGGCATCGGCACGCTTTACCGCCACTTCCCGACGCGTGAAGCCTTGTTCGAGGCGGTCTATCGACGCGAGGTGCAGCAGCTCGTCGAGCTGGCGGAACAGTTGAAGAGCGCGGCCGAGCCGGTCGACGCCCTGCGTCGCTGGCTGCGATCCAACGTCGAGGTCGTCGCCACCAAGAAGGGCATGTTGGCTGCGCTGGCGCTTGCCGTGCATGGCTCGTCGGAGCTCTACGCCTATGCGTTCGAGCGCCTGACGAAGGCCGTCGGAGCCTTGCTGGATCGCGCCGTGGCGGCGGGCGAGCTACGCGGCGATATCAGCCCTGAAGACCTTCTGCGGGCCCTCGTCGGCATGAGCTACATGCACGACCAGCCCGGCTGGCAGGAGAGCGTCCTGCGGCTGGTCGATGTCTTCGTCGATGGCCTTCGCGTGCAAACCGACGTGGGCGACGCCACAGGGAGCGTGAAGGCGAGGCCTCGGCGACGTGGGTCTCGCAAGAGGGCACATTCCGATTAGGAAGGCTCCGGCAAGAGACAGCGCTAAGCCGTCTTCTCGGCCATCGAGCGATGCTGAACGACCGAGCCCTCGCCCTAGGGGCGAGGAGGTTCGCCCAGAAGCGAGGCAAGCGGCTTGAGAGGACCGAGAGCGATAAGCTCGAAGTCCATCATGCCAGCCACACCGAGAGGAAGTTTTTCCAGAAGCTCATGCGCTTCGGCAACGGTGGCGCAGTTCATGATGAAGACGACGCCGTACGACTCGTTCTGGAAGAACCATTGGTCGATTTTGCCGGCCAGATGCAGACGGACCGTCGCGCGTACCTCGAAAGGCAACACGGGGCCGATCGCGTCGGGCGTTCCCTTGGCGGTCACGTTGCCAATCGCCAGGATTTTGGTGGTTGGAACGGCGACGGCAGCGAGCGGCGGGAATATGGCCACGTCGGCACCTCGTTTGATCTGCTGGTACATCGTGTCTTTCCTTTCGCTCGGTTTTGCGGAATCCGCGGCTGACTGGGCCAGCGCGCCGGCCGAACTCATCGCCATGAGAGAAGCGGCAAGGACGCTGAATCCGGCCAGCTTGGTCACGCGGGCCACGCTGACGGACTTGCCTGACGTGCGGCGGGTCATGACAGCATCGCCTTTGCTACTTGCTCCGGCTCGTCGACCTGCAGCCAATGACCCGCGGGCACGACGGTGAGGGAGGCGTTCTTTAGCTGAGACTGGCGCCGCTCGGCCACGGCCACGCTGATGTAGGGATCGTACTGTCCCCAGATGAGCTTGACCGGAACGTCGAGCGCCTTGAGCGCCGGCAGATGCTTGGCGTTTCGGGCGTGTTCATCGAAGAACTGCGCCGCCAGCTGCACGAACGCGGGGCCCGCGCCAGGCTGGATGGTGAAGTTCTCGGCGATCAGCGGACCCAGGAACGTGTTGAAACGCGGCTTCTGCGCGCTCGGAAGGGAGTCCTGGAATTTCCGCTGCTGCCAGGTCAGCAGCCAGCCGAACTGCTCGGGACTCCGGGCGATCGCCATCGCGAGTTCATGAAGGCTCTGGGTCGCGAAGAGCGTGATCATCTCGGGCCAAAGGACGGTGGCGTCCTCGCAATAGGCTGAATTGAGCATGATCACGGAGTCGACGCCCTCGGGGTGCGCAAGCGCGTAGTTGAGCGACGCCATCCCGGAAGAATCGTGGGCGACCGGGACGATCTTTCCCAGGCCCAGGCCCTCGACGACCGCTTCAAGGTCGTCCAGCTGCTGCTTGAAGCTGTATGCGGCGCCGGCGGGCTTGTCCGAGGCGCCAAAGCCCAGGAAATCGAACGCGACAACGCGCCGTCCGCTGGCGACCAGGTAGGGGATCAGGTCGTCCCAGATGTGCAGGTTGTCGGGGAAGCCGTGCATCAGCACGAAGGCGGGGGCCGCACCCGCGTAGTCGCGAGTGTAGGTGTTTCCTTCTCCCCGCGGAATAAGATGCTCGGAAAACTTCATGGGACTCTGAGGCATATTTGATCCTAACTCCTCACCGCCGACCTCTAGCGGGTCGGGCGGTTTCGACCTAGGTCGTTTGTGCCACTATTTATGCCATGACCGTTCAGCGAGCCTGATCGCCACGGTCCCGGCGGCAGCCTCTGCTCGGCGGTGCCGTCGGCTGAGGCACACCATTACGGACGCCAGGAGCAATCATGCATCGAGTCGGTCTCATCGTTCCGTGCGATTTCCAGCTGTTGAACCTCGCGCCGCTGGCGGCATTCGAAATGACCGCATTCGAGCTCGCGAAACCGCCGCCGGCCCTGCCCCACTATGAGCTCCACCTGCTGTCGGAACATGGTGGTCCTGTTCGATCTTCCTGCGGTTTGACCGTTGAAACCGAGGCATTCGGAGATCCGGCCTTCGATACCGTCATCGTGGGCGCGATCACCGCGTTTGAGATGCCGCCGTCGACCGCAAGCTTGGTCGCGTTCGTCCAGGAAGCTGCCAGGGCGTCGCGGCGTACCGCTTCATTTTGCAACGGGGCGTTTGTTCTCGCCGAAGCCGGACTTCTTGATGGTCGGCGGGCGACGACGCATTGGATTCAAGCGGCCAGTTTCAGGGCGCGGTTTCCGGATGTCAGGATGGAGGAGGATCGGATCTACATCAATGACGGCCCGATCTGGACGTCGGCTGGAATGAGCGCAGGAATCGACCTTGTTCTGGCGATGATCGATAGAGACCTGGGTTCCGAAGTCACGAAAGCGATTGCCAAGCTTCTGGTCATCAACCAACGCAGGATAGGCGGACAAAAGCAGCATTCGGCACTGCTTGACCTGGCTCCAAAATCTGATCGCATCGACCTGGTCCTGACCCACATCCGCCAGAACTTGCAGAGCACTCTTTCGGTCGAGGAACTCGCAGCCGTCGCCCGGCTGAGCCCCCGTCAGTTCAGCCGCGCCTTTCTCGCCGAAACCGGCCAGTCACCGGCAAAAGCTGTTGAACAGCTTCGGCTGGAAGCAGCCAGATTGATGATCGAGGAGGGGCGGCATTCGGGTAACGTCGTCGCACAAGAAACGGGTTTTGCCGATCGCGAACGCATGCGTCGTGCGTTCGTCCGGACCTTCGGCCTCCCTCCGCAAGCGCTCCGCAGAAAGGCTCGATTGGAGACCGCGGCCTACCACAGGTCTTGATTGAGCGTCGATCGGGTGCGCCGGCGCGCAGCGGCGGCGGAGAGGCTCAGTGGCCGCCGACATCTGCGCGCGCTGCCGCGACGACCTTTGTTCGATATTGAACGGCAACGGACCCGTTCTCTGAGTGCCGGTCGAGCAGACCGTCCAAGGCCCGCCGGACTGTGTCGCGTGACGTCCGCGCAATGGCTCGCTGGACGATGCTCGACGACAGGCTGAATTCAACGAACGCGTCGCGATCGAAGCGCATCTCCCAGTTCCAGGTCCGCGACACCGGCGCTGCGAACGAAGCGTTCGCGGACAGCTCCGCGGCGAAGTCCGAGACCGAGAATCCGCCGTTGGCATCCGGGTGCGATCCGCGTCGATAGTCCGGCACCAGGCTCTCCAGGATGGTCTCGTACTCGGCAAGGCCCGAACTGTCCCACCAGCGTCGTTCATTTTGAACGAGACCAATCGATCCGCCCGGCGCCAATACGCGTGCGACTTCGGCATAGAATGGCGGCCGGTCGAACCAGTGCGCGGCCGTCGCCGCCGTCACCAGAGCGATGCTTTGCGTGCGGGCAGGAAGCGCCTCGGCGTGGCCGGCGACAAAGCGGATGCGCGGGCTGGCTTCGGACCGCGCGGCTGCCGTTGCACGCATGTCGGCGCTCGGCTCGACGCCGGTGATGGAGAATGCATCCGGCAGCTCGGCCGCCAGGAGGCGCGTGAAAATCCCGGTGCCGCAGCCGACGTCGAGCACGCTGCCGGAGGGCGCCACCGCCTTCGCCAGTGACGCGACGGCGCGGACCGTTTCGGCAGGATAGCTCGGCCGCCGCCGGTCATAGAGAGGAGCGAGGCCGTCATAGGCTGTGCCGGGGGCTGCGGTGGTCATTGGCTGGCCTTATCGTTGAGGGCGAGGCCGCGCAGCGACTCGACCGCGTAGCGGGCATGGAAACCCGCAGGATTGTGGAACCAATTGCCGAGATCGGTGATGAGGAAGCCGTAGGGCTCGACGAATTCATAGGTGTGCCGCCGGCCGTTGAGGCTGTGCAGGAGATAACCGGGCCGCTGGACGCCGTGGCGCTTTTTCTTGCGGCCGGCGGCATCCATGACGAAAGCGGTCGATGGCGCCCAGATCTGTCGAATGCTGCCCCATCTCGCTGTTTTGACCGCGTGGATATGACCGCTCAACATCAGCGTGCTTCCCGCCGGCTCGAGCAGGGTCTGCCAACGCGCGCGATGCTCCGGAAAAAGCGCGCTTTGCGTCGCTTGCGTATCCTGTGGATCGGCGATGTAGAGCGGCTTGTGTGCCAACACGATGAGCTTGCGCCTTCCAAGGGTCGTGATGGCGTGCTGAAGCAACGCATCCTGTTCGCCCGCCGCGGCGAGCCCGCTGCCCGGCAGCATGGAGTTCAGCCCGACGAGCCGCCAGCCATCGAGATCGCGAACCCAGAAGTCGTGACCGAATCGCCGGCAATAGGCCGTGCGCCTCTCCTCCGTGATCAGCGTCTCGCCGCCGCGTACATCGGGCCGGCTGTTGCCGATATCATGGTTGCCCGGTACGAACAGCACCTCGCGCCCGAGACGCCGGAACTGATCGGCGGCAAAGTCGAGTTCGCTCTCATGGTCCGAGCCGTCGATCGTCATGTCGCCGGTGGATACGATGAGATCGGGAGCGGCATGGGCGAGATGTTCCAGCAGGACCTCCCAGTTGTGCTGGAAGAACGGCCGACGCGCACTCAAATGCGCGTCGGATATTTGGGCGATACGAAAATGCATGATCGATGTCCGTGTTTGTCGGTCAAGCCGATGGAAGAAGGCGCCGCACGTCATTCGCCATGTCGGGCAGGACTGCGCGCGCGGCGCGGCGGCCGGTCACGACGCTTTCCGTGTGATTGCGGACCGTGTCGATGATCCGCACGGCGTTGGCGCCCGGGAAGGCGTACCAGCCGCTCATGCGCCCCAGCTGATCGACGCTCGCCTTCTGGTTCGGATTCTCTTGGTAGAAGCGGCCGAGCAACTCGGGGTCGGCGATCGCGCGCGTGTTGCTCGGCATGTAGCCGGTAAGCCGCACCATGAAGGCCTGGCTCTCGGGATTGGTGCAGAAGCGAAGATATCGCCATGCCGCTTCCTGGCGGCGTGGGTCGGCGGCATGGATCACGCCGAGCGCGCCGCCGGCCGGCACGCGCCCGTTGGGCGCGCCGAGCGGGAAGGGCAGGACCCGCATCTTGAACTTGTCGCCGGCCTGCTTCTCGGCGAAGGCGATGTTCGAGCTCGAGTCGGCATGAATGCCGAGAGTGCCGGCGGCAAAAGCCGGGCGGGACTGGGCCTGACGCAGGTTCGGCATGCCGGCGCGGGCGAACTGCTCGAATTGCTCCAGCGCCCAGAGCCCTTCGGGCCCGTCGAACGCGATGCTGCGCTCGTCGTCGCTCAGGATGCGGCCGCCACGGCCGAACAGAAGCGCCTGCCACATCCAATTGCCGGTGACGTCCCATTGGAAATAGAAGCCGGTGCGGTTCTGCGCCTTGTCGCCGATGCGCTTGCCAAGCGCCACGATCTCGGGCCAGTCGTGCGGAAATGTCTCGATATTGCCGCCGGCCTCGCGCAGCAGCGTCTCGTTGAGATAGATCACCGGCGTCGATATGAAGAACGGCACGCCGTAGATGTCGCCGCGCTGCCGGACGGTGTCCATGACGGCCGGCGCATAGCCGAGCGCGTCCGCGCCGCCGTCTCGGGCAATGAAGGCCGCGAGTGGGCGGGCAAGTTCCTTGTCGACAAGCACGCGCAGCAGGTTCAGTCCCTGGAAACTCAGATCCGGCATCTGGTTCACCAGCGACGCGCGCAGGATTTGCTGCGATGCGTCCTCGTATTGCTGGGCCGGATTGCGCAAGGTGATCCGGATGTCGGGGTTCGCCTTCATGAAACGGTCGGCAATCCCTCGATGGATCTCCTTATTGTTGCCGCCCGGAAAGGGGAACTGGACGTCGAGCGTGATTAGCTCCTGCGCCATCACGGCCGGGGCGGGCAGGGCGGCCGCGGTTAGCGAGCCAAGGAGGAGGGTGCGGCGCTTCAGTGAACTCATGGTGATGGCTCTCGGAAAAGTGGCAGTCATTTCGTGGCGCCCATCGTCAGGCCGTCGATGAACCAGCGCTGGGCGGCGAGGAAGACAAGCACGAGCGGCGCGACGATGACGGTGGCGCCCGCCATGAGGGGGCCGAAATCCGAGCCGCGCTCGTCGTTGCGGAAGGCCATCACGCCGAGCGGCGGCGGCATCAGCTGCTCGCTGTTGACGGCGATGAGCGGCCAGAACAGGTCGTTCCAGTGCGCGGCGATCGAGATCGTGCCGAAGGCGATCACGGCCGGCAGGGCCATCGGCAGCATGATCGTGAAGACGATACCGCCCTCCGACAGGCCGTCGAGCCGAGCGGCGTGCACGACGTCGTCGGGGATCGTCTTGAAAAACTGACGGAACAGGAAAATGCCGAAGGGAGACACGACGAAGGGCAGGATTAGGGCGGCGTAGCTGTCGAGGATGCCGAGCCAATGGCAGAGCACGAACAGCGGCAATGCCAGGACCTGGTGAGGCACGAGCAGGGCGATCAGGACGACGGCGAAGAGGCCATCCCGCCCCGGCAGGCGCAGCTTGGCAAGTGCATAGGCAGCCGGTGCGCAGATCACGACCTGCAGCACCAGGATCGAGCCGCAGACGACGACGCCGTTCAGCAGAAAGCGCGGGATCGAGCTTTCGCTGAGGGCGCGGCCGTAGTTGGCGAAACTCCAGCTCGACGGCAGGAGCGCAAGCGTTGCCGTGAAAATCTCACCGGGCGGCTTGACCGAAAGGCTGAGCATCCAGGCGAAGGGAACGAGCATGAATAGGGATGTGGCCAGCAGCGTTGCATGACGGGCGCTCGCGGCGGCCCAGGAGAGGCGGGCCGGCCTCATTGGTAATGCATCCGTCGATCGAGGAGCTGCGCCTGAAGCAGGGTGAGGGCGGTAACGATGACAAGGAAGACGACGGCCATGGCCGCGCCGTAGCCGGTGCGCAGAAAATCGAAACTCTCGACATAGAGCGTGTGCAGAAGCAACTCGGAGGCGTGGGCCGGTCCGCCTTCGGTCAGGATCCGCACAGTGTCGAACGTCTCGATGACGCGGAGCGCCACGATCACCAGCACGAACAGCCCGACCGGCCCCAGCATCGGCAGTGTCACGGTCGCGAAGCGATCGATCGGCTCGTCCGCTCCGTCGATATCGGCGGCATCATAGAGATCCGGGGGAATGGCTTTCAGTCCCGCCAGGAACAGGACCATGGCGAGACCGAGATTCTGCCAGACGCTGATGACGGCCAGAGCGGCAAGCGCCGTGTCCTCGTCGCGCAGCCAGTTCGCAGTGGGGAGCCCCAGAGCCTGAAAGGCCTGATTGACGAGGCCGATTGTCGGATGGAGGAGGGCCTCCCAAACGACGGCCATGGCGGCAAGCGTGGCCATGAAGGGCAGGAAGTGGATCGCCCGGTAGACGGCGCGTGCCGAGTTTCCGGCTTCGATCAGAAGCGCGACGAGGAGCCCGGCTCCCAAGGTCGCAGGGACGACGCCGCCGGCGAAGACGAGCGTATTGCGGAAAGAGCGGCGAAAGACCGGGTCGCTCAGGAGCTCGACAAAGTTGTCGAGCCCCACGAAGTGCAGTGTCCGCGCACCGAGCTGCCAATCGGTCAGCGCTATGACGAAGACGGCCGCGCACGGCAGGAGCACAAGGGCGAACAGCAGCAGGAAGGCCGGCCCGGCCAGGGCGACTGCCGCCATCCCCCCGGCAGCGCGTTCAGCGAAGCGGAGTCGCGGCATTTGGTCGGGCGCCGCGCTGACAGAAGCGGTATCGGTCACGATACGCGCTCCAACGGGCGCGCCTGTGCGGTGCCGCGCCAACGAGCATCGAGGCGTCGTCCGTCCGCCTCGAACAGGAGGATTCGTCCGGGCGAGGCTTCCAGGCCGATGGTCTGGCCGGCCGCCACCGTATGTGCAGGCTCGGATGCAATACGGGCGATGACGGGGTGAGCCTGTCCGTCGATTGCGGCGTGGACGAGAACATCGGACCCAAGGTGTTCGATCAGGCGGACACGCGCCGTCAGGCGTTTGATGGACGGTTGCGTGACGCTGATGACCTCCGGCCGAATGCCCAGGGTCAGCGGCCGGGCTGGCCCCGTGTCGTGGATGGCGCCGATGCAGCGTCCCGAAACGGTCACGTCGCCCGAGGCGGCAAGGGCCGCCTGCAGGAGGTTGATTGGCGGCGAGCCGACGAACGTGGCCACGCGGCGATCCACGGGCGACATGTAGAGATCGTGCGGGGCGCCGACCTGGAGGATTTCGCCGGCCATCATCACGGCGATCCGATCCGACATCGTCATCGCCTCCGACTGGTCGTGGGTCACGTAGACGATGGTGGCGCCCAGCCGCTGCTGCAGCTCCTTGATTTCAACCCGCATCTGGACGCGCAGCTTGGCATCCAGGTTGGAGAGCGGCTCGTCCATCAGAAACACGGCGGGTCGCCGGACCATGGCGCGGCCGAGCGCCACGCGTTGACGTTGGCCGCCCGACAATTGGCCGGGCTTGCGGCCGAGCAGGGGCTCGATCTCCAACGCCCTGGCGACACCCAGGACCTCGGTGGTGATCTCTGCTCGGGCAGAGCGCGATCCGGGGAGAAGACGGCCGACCAGGGGCAGGCGTTGCCACCGGCTCAGCCGACGCATCTGCAACGGCAGCGCTATATTCCGTTCGACCGTGTAATGCGGGTAGAGCGCGTAGCTCTGGAACACCATGGCCACGTCGCGTGCCTTGGGCCGCAGGGCGTCGACAGCTCGGCCGCCGATCGCGATCGAGCCCGCGTCTCTTGTCTCGAGGCCGGCAATGATTCGCAGGAGGGTCGACTTCCCGCAGCCCGACGGGCCCAGCAGCGACAGGAACTCGCCGTCCTGCACGGCCAGCGAAACGTCGCGCAGAATTCGCGTCTTGCCGAAGGATTTCGAGATTCGATCGATCGTCAGGTCGGCCATGGGGCGGGATCCGGGGGCTCAAGCAACGAAAGCTGTCTAGACAGATTCTGTTACCGTGCCATGATGGTCTGCCGAACCGGATCGGGAAAAGTCGTCAGAAGCCGTTTCGGCGCCTGAAGCCATTGTAGACATTTGCGAATGCCCAAGCCGCCATCGTTGCAGGTCGTGTCGGCCGTTTCGTCGCCCGAGGGGCGTTCGGCGCCGGAGCCGGTATGGCGGCAGGTCGAGGCAATCCTGTTCGCAGAAATCCGTGACGGCCTCTATCGCGCGCCCCAGCGATTGCCGGCCGAGCACGAACTCGCGGCCCGCTTCGGGGTCAATCGGCACACCGTGCGCCAGGCTCTGGCCGGCTTGGTCGAGCGTGGCATCGTCTTCAAGCGCAAAGGCGGCGGCTCGTATCTCGTTCCGGGTTTCATCGACTACGCCATCGGGGCGCGGACCCGGTTCAGCGCCAATTTATTGATTCAGAATCGCGAGCCCGGTCACCGGCTCGTCGAGGCCCGCGAAATCGTCGCGTCCGAGCGCGTCGCGCGCGCCTTGGCGCTGGCCGCCGGCGCCCCTGTTGCGTTCATGGTCACAATCGGCGAGGCCGACGGCGTGCCGATCAGCGTCGGGCAGCACTACTTCCCCGCCGCCCGCTTCCCGGGCTTCCTCGACGCCTATCGGCGGGAGATGTCGACCACGCGCGTCCTGAAGGGCTATGGCATCGACGACTACAAGCGCAAGGTCACCCGCATCCTTGCGGCGCTTTCGAGCGAGGACGACGCGCTGCACTTGCGCCTGCCCCGCCTGACGCCGGTCCTTGCGGTCGACAGTATCGACGTGGATCTCGAGGGGACGCCGATCACCCTGCACGAGACGCGCTTCGCTGGGGATCGGGTGCAGTTCGTGCTGGGCGAGTGAGGCCGGCCACCGCGTTGCGTTGTATTCAGCGGCGACGGATGTGGCGATAGAGCGTCGTGCGAGCGATCCCCAGAGATCGGGCGGCCCGGCTGATGTTGCCGCCCTCGCGGCGGATTGCGGCAAGGACCATCAGCCTCTCGGCGCCCCGGATCGTCGATGCCGCCGGTGAGTCGGGTGCCAGCTCTTCGTCCCGCATCGTCGCCGGGAGGTGCTCGATGCCTAGCACACCGTCGGTCGCCAGCAGGACCATGCGCGCCAGGCAGTTCCGCAACTCGCGCACGTTGCCGGGCCAGCGGTAACGCATGAAGATATCCATCACATCAGGCGCGATCTGCGGCGGCGGCGCCATGTCGGCGATGTCGCGCAGCAGATGGTCGGCAAGAAGCGGGATGTCCGATGTTCGCTCGCGCAACGGGGTCAATGTCAGCCCGGCGACGTTGAGCCGATGATAGAGGTCGGCCCGGAAGCGTCCGGCCGCTACGTCTTTGGCGAGCGGCCGGTTGGTGGCAGCGATGATCCGCACCGAGATCTTGCGCGGCACCGCCTCGCCCAGGCGCCAGACCATGCCTTCCTCCAGGACACGCAGCAGGTAGGGCTGCAGGTCCGCCGGCATGTCGCCGATCTCGTCGAGGAACAGCACGCCGCCATTGGCCTGCTCGAACCGGCCCCTGGCGCCGCCGCGACGCGCTCCCGTGAAGGCGCCTTCGGCGTGACCGAACAGCTCGCTGGCCAGGATGTCACGCGGCAGGGCGGCGCAATTGACCGGCACGAAAGGGCCCGCATGGAACGGTCCTGCCGCGTGCACGGCGCGCGCGAGCACGTCCTTGCCGGTGCCCGTCTCACCCTCGAGCAGCAGCGATGTCTTTGCCACGGCGAAGCGCTCCGCCTGTCGCAGCAAACCCTCCAGCGAGGGCGACGTGCACAGCAGGGGCTGGAATGCCGGCGCCAATGGTCGAGCCTCGGCCCGGCGTAAATTTGTACGCTGGCCACGGGAGGCTGTCGGAAGGTGCAGGATGGCGCCGACACAGTGCCCGTCTTCGCTGAGCGGCGACAGCCACTCCGGTCTGATACCCGGCGCCAGCGCCGCCAACCGGTCCGGGTCGAGGCCGCCGTGCGGCACGGCGACGAGCATGCTCACCGCCGGCGCCTGATCGAGGCCGAGTTCGTGCAGCGCCGAGTACGCCGGCGCCGTGTGCGCGACCACGCGGCCCTGCACGTCCAACAGGACGGCGGCCGCCGCGTGTCCCTTCACCGCGGCTTCGAACAGCTCGATCAGTCGCGCCCGCTTGGCCAGCCACCGCTTCTGCAGATGGCCCTGGAGCTGCCCGACCAGCGAGATCACGAACGGCCAGGTCTGCGCATTGACCGTGTCCGGCGGCCCGGTGACATCGACCACGCCGACGATCCGCTGGTCGAGCGGATCGCGGATCACCGCGGCGGTGCAGCTCCACGGCTTGGCCACTTCGCAAAAGTGCTCCTCGGCATGGATGTGCAATGGCCTGCCCAGTGCCAGCGCCGTGCCTACCGCATTGGTGCCGCTGGTGTGCTCATGCCAGGCCGCGCCGGGAACGATATGGTCGGCGGCCATGCGGTCGGTGAGATGAGGATCACCGTCGACCGACAGCAGCGTGCCGTGCGGGTCGCTGGTGATCAGGATGGTGCGCGAGCCCATGAGATAGGGAACGATCGGCGGCACGCAGGCGCGCACCGCGTCATAGAACTCGGCGTTGCTGAGCTGGAAGCGATCGACATCAGGGCCTTTGACCCGCAGCGGCGCCGATTTCGTCGCCGGGTTGACGCCGTTGCGCCGGCAGCGGCGCCACGATTCGATGACGACGTCGCGCACCACATCGTCACCCTCGACCGGACGGTCTGTGACGAACTTCTCCCAGACCCTGCCGACGGTCCGGATGTAGTCCTTCGAGCACAGTCGCGCGAGCGGGATGTCTTTCATCGCCAAGCTCCTCCCGACGGCTGCCAACGATCGCGGCACACCGCCGCTTCGGCTCTTCGTGACGAGATGCTCCGCTGGAGACCGTGTGGCCGGCGGTGGAGCAGACAGCCTGCTTGCCAGGAGGATAGTCCCGCGTTCGCGGCCCTGTAAATCAAGCGTGTTGTAGCGTTCCGCTACATCCGATGCACACGGCCTGTCGCGATGCGCGTCGCTCTGGCGGGCCGCGCGGCGCCAAGCCCTTGCGGCGCCGCGATTTTCCATCTGGCACGGTCGTTGCGCCACAACCAAGTGGCGACCGGAGGACGAAACCCCCGGCGCCGACGGTGCCGTGCGCGGCATCGACAGGAAACGCAAGACAGGAGATCAGGACATGTTGGAGATCGGAGTCTTCCACAACGGCGCATCGAGCCTGCCCGTCGTCACGACCAAGGACGGCGTGGCCGTGAACGACGGTTCGCTCGAGGAAGTTCATCGCGCAGCGCAGGAGACGCTGGTGAATCAGGTCCGCCAGGGCATTCTGGCCGAAAAGCTGGGCTTCCAGTCCTTCTGGCTGACGGAGCATCATTTCCAGCCGGAAGGCGCGGAGATGAGCCCCAACCCGCTGCTGGTGCAGATGGCCATCGCCACACAGACGAAGAAGATCCGTCTCGGCCAGTGCGCCAACATCGTGGTCTGGCATCACCCGGTGCGGCTGGCCGAGCAGATTGCCTTGCTCGACGTGATCAGCGGCGGAAGGGTCGAGTGCGGCATCGGCCGCGGCTACCAGCCGCGCGAGAACGAGACGCTGGGCCGGCCCTACGGCTCGACCATCCAGGACCAGGAACGCAACCGCAAGGCGTTCGAGGAAGTCGTCACTTTGATGAAGAAGTGCTGGACCGAAACCTCCTTCTCGCACCACGGCGAGAACTTCTCCGTGCCGCCGACCTACACCAAGTGGAACCACAAGCAGACGCTGGCCTATTTCGGCATGGAGAAGGCCGGACGCGCGCTCGATGACGTGGTGGCGATCGGCGAGCCCGACATGTACTCGGCCGGCAATCCCGTGCAGGCGACGACGACGACGCTGAAGGAGCTGCAAGTCTTCCCGCAGCCGCTGCAGAAGCCGCATCCGCAGCTCTGGGAGCCGGTGACCAGCTCGCGCTCGATCAAGTGGGCGGCGCAGAAGGGACTGAATGGCGTGATGATCGTCGAGCCCAACGACCGCCTGCGCAAGAACATCGACATCTACTACGAGGAAGCCGAGAAAGCCGGCTGGCCCGACATGCACGGGCGCGGTCGCTTCAAGTATGGCTGGGACGCTGCCAAGCGGCGCGGCATCATGACCAGCCGCTACATCCACATCACCACGCCGGGCAAGGAGAAGCAGGCGCTCGAGCGGGCGGCGCGGGCCATGGAGCTGCAGTTCGACTATTACGGCCCCTTCGGCTTCGGCGCCGTGGTGGCGCGGCTGAACGAGCCGATGTTCGACCTCAACCGGCGCGTCACCGCCGAAATGCTGCGCGAGCGCGAGATCGCCATCCAGGGCTCCAAGCAGTTCGTGATCGACAAGATCATGAAGATGAAGACCGAGTGCGGTTACGACGACTTCTCGTTCCTGGCCTGGTTCGAACTGGGCGGCTTCGAGGGCCGCGAGACCGAGGACCAGATGCAGCTCTTCGCCGAAGAGGTGATGCCGGTCATCGCCCGCGAGTGCGGCGGCAAGGTGGAGCTGCCCAGCGTCGGGCTCGACTATGTCGGCGCGCCGATGCAGCGCGCCGCCGCGGCCGAGTGAGGGGAGCGCGAGATGCCCAGCACACAGTCGGAGGACCTCAAGGCGCTCTACAAGGGTTGGGTGGCGGCGCTGGCCGCCAACCCGACCATGGAACTCGACGACCTGCGCCGCATGTTCGAGCACTGGGGCGACGTCACCGCCGAACCCGGCGGCGTCGACTACGTCGAAGTGACGGCCGGCACCGTGCCGGCTCTGTGGGCGACGCCGAAAGGCTGTGCGCAGGACCGCGTACTCCTGTGCACCCATGGTGGCGGCTATGTCACCGGCTCGATGTACACGCATCGCAAGGTGTACGGCCATTTCGCCAAGGCGATCGGCTGCCGCGCGCTGATCGTCCACTACCGCCGCGCCCCGGAGAACGTCCATCCGGGGCCGGTCGACGACGTCGTCGCCTGCTATCGCTGGCTGCTCGACCAGGGGATCGAGCCGCAGCACATCGCGTTGACCGGCGATTCGGCCGGCGGGGGTCTTGCGATCACGACGTTGCTGCGGGCGCGCGAGCAAGGTCTGCCGATGCCGGCCGCGACCATGCCGCTGTCGCCATGGGTCGACATGGAGGCCAGCGGCGAGAGCTTCGCCAGCAACGGCGAGAAGGACGTGCTGGTGTCGCGCGACATCATCAAGGTGATGGCCGGCACGTTCCTGGGCGAAGCCGGCAACCCGAAGGACCCGCTGGCGAGTCCCATCTACGCCGACCTGAAGGGACTGCCGCCGGTCCACATCCAGGTCGGCGGCGACGAGACGCTGCTCGACGACAGCAGGCGGCTGGCAGACAACGCCCGCAAGGCGGGAGTCGATGTCACGGTCGACGTCTATCCCGGCATGCAGCACGTCTTCCACTTCCTGGCCGGCGTAGCGCCGGAGGCCGATGACGCGATCAGGAAGCTGGCTCATTGGGTGCGGCCGAAGCTCGGTCTCGGCCGATAGCGTGCTCTCTCCCTGCTTGCTCCGGAAAAGAATCGAATCTTTTCGAGTCTTGTAGAATGATCCGCGTGCCTCGCGGGACTATGCCATGATCGTCCTTCGGACGATCATGGACTGACGGAGGCATGCACTGATGCTTGGGCGTATCGCGCTGGTGATCAGCTCGATGCTGTTGACACTGCTTGTCCTGGAACTCGGCGCACGATTGATGCACGGAGCGGAAGGGGCGTGGAAATGGCAGAATCTTGTGCTCTTGGAGCGCGACCCGATGGCTGGCACTCGCCAGGGTCGCTTCGTCTACGATGCACAACTCGGGTTCATTTCGACGCCCAATTTCAACTCGACCGATGTCAACTACGACGCGCGCGGCTATCGGATGGGGCCGCTGCTCCCCGAAGACGTAGCGAACAAGCGGCCGGTCGTGGCTTTGGGCGATTCCTACACCCAGGGCGACGAGCTGACCGACACCGAAACTTGGCCTGCACAACTGCAGGGCATCCTGCACCGGCCGGTCGTCAATGCCGGTGTCACAGGCTATGGCATCGATCAGACGATTCTGCGCGCCGAGCGGGCCGTGGCCGAGCTGAAACCGGCGGCGATCGTCGTCGGGTTCATTCCTGACGACCTGCGGCGGGCCGAGATGCGGCGAGTTTGGGGGACGGAGAAGCCCTACTTCACGCTCGAAGGCCATGAATTGAAGCTCCACGACGTGCCGGTGCCGCCGTCGCCTTCGCCGCGTGACACGCTCGACTGGGCGCAGTGGATCTTCGGCTACTCGGTCGCGGTCGATACCTTTCTCCGCCACAAGGGCTGGCAATACGAATGGGCGGTCGACCATGAGCGCGTCCTGCCGCGCGGCGAAGGCGAGCGCATTGCTTGCGCGCTGATGCAGCGCCTGGCGGGGCTGGCGCGCGACGCCCAGGCGCCTGCTTTGATCGTGGCCCAATACGATCCCTATTCTTGGCAGGATGCCGAGTTCCCGAAAGAGCAGCGCCGCATCGCGGCCGGCCTTCTGAAATGCGCGACCGATGCCGGCCTGGCCACCGTCGACAGCTTCGCGGCCTTCGACAAGGCCATTGCCGCCATGGGGCTTCATTCGATCTACTTGAAGCACCATCCCAGCCCGATCGGCGCCAGGTTGATCGCCGAGCAGGTTGCCGCGGGGCTGGCCCCCCTGCTTGACAGGCAAAGCGATCAAGGGGACGGCCACAGTGACGTTCACCGTGATCGCCAGCAATGAGCTTCGCGCCTCGAATGGCATCTCGCGCGCCACCGGCGGTGCCAGTAAAGCCGCCATGAGAACTCGGTGCCGCCCACGGGAAGCGGGCGGACGGCAAAGCCGCGGTCCTTGTTCAGGCGGTGGACGTGCGATCCGGAAAGACCTGCCGCAGACGGGTCGGGAAATGGGCGGGGGCGTTTTGGTCGTTCGTGGCGAGAATATTCGTATGCGGTGAATTCATTGTACAAACGGTCGACCGCGGCGCCAACTCACCGGAAAATTGGGCAACAGTCCCGGAGGAAGCTCTCATGGCAATGGAAGTCCACGCGCTCGCGGGCGGCTTCGCCGCCGAGATCAGAGGTGTCAAGCTGTGGGAGCCGCTCGCCTCCGCCGACCTGGAACGCTTGCGTCGTCTTTATGCCGAGCACGGGGTGCTCGTGTTCCGCCGGCAGTGTCTCTCCGAGCACGAGTATGCGGATTTCTGCGCATCGTTCGGCCCGCTCGAGCGCACCGTCCGCACCGACTGGGCGTCGCGCGTCAGGCCCGAGGTGGGACTTATCACCAACCTCAAGGACGGCAGCGGGAATGCGCTCGGCGGCCTGGGCGACGGCGAGCTCAAATGGCATTCCGACCAGTCCTACATGGCGAACCCCGCCACCGGCGCGGGCCTTTATGCCGTGGAGATCGCGAACCAGGGCGGCCGCACCTACTGGGCAAACCTCATCGACGCATACGCTGCGTTGCCCGAGAGTCTGAAGCAGGCGGTCGAGGGCAAAAACGTAGTGTTCCGCTACCAGAAGCGCCTCAACCTGTACAAGGGCGACGACCAGAAGTTGCCGGAAGAGGGCAGGAAGCGGACGCCTGATGTAATTCATCCGCTCGTGCACACGCATCCGCTGACCGGCAAGCAGGCCCTCTACCTGGATCCGACCACCAGCATCGGGATTGTCGGCATGCCGGACCTCGAAGCCGACCAGCTGCTCGACGAGCTGGCCGAGTGCGCCACCCGTCCCGAGTTCGTCTACGCACACGACTGGCAGGTCGGCGACACGCTGCTGTGGAGCAACGGCTTTCTTCTGCACCGGCGCGATCCCTTCCCGCCGACCGAGCGACGCCTCATGAAGCGTACGACGATCCACCTGCCGGCGGATCTGCACATTGTCCCCAAGACGATCCTTCCTGCCGAGTTGGCCGCCTGACGATCCGGACGCCCCGCTGCCGAGAGGATTTGGGTGCGCCCTTCTTCGGGCGCATGACCGTGGTCAGCCAGAAGCCGACCCAGCGCGTTTGCCGGTCTCGCTCGATAGCAGGAAGGCGAGGAGCGCCTGGCCAACTGGCTCGGGTGCCTCCACAAGGACGGAGTGCTTCAAGTCCGGTAGAATTTTTAGCTCGGAGCGCGGCAGCGCTTCTGCCATTTGGGCGTTGAGGGCCGGCCCGCAACCAGCATCGAATTCGCCGGTCATCACCAGCGCCGGCACCCCGATTTCGCTCAGCCAGGGACCGGTCTCGGCGGTGGCGAACACGCTGTAGGTTTCCCGATAGACACGCGAATTGAGCTTCAGGACCTGTTCTTTCCGGGCAGCGACGATGTCGGGTCGGTCTTGGCGAAACCGATCGGTGAACCAGCGGTCGAGCAGCGTATCGACGACGGCCGCCGGGCCCCCGGCATCGATCCGCCTCACGAAGTTCGCGAGATTCGCCCTTGCTTCAGGACTACGAAAGGCCGCCGTCGAGATGAGGCCGATTGATTTGACGCGGTCGGGATGTGCATGTGCGTAGGCTGGAGCGATCATGCCACCCAGCGAATGGCCGACGAAATGCGCGCGTTCGATGCCCAGCTGGACACGCAAGGCTTCGAGGTCTGCGACAAACTCCTCGAGCCCGAAGGGCTGGTCGGCGCCTTCGGAACCGCCATGGCCGCGCAGATCGTAGGTGATGCAGCGGAAATGCGGAGCGAGCTGCTCGACAATCCCGTCCCAAACATGGCGGCGTGCGCCGACGCCGTGGGTGAGGAACACAGCCGGCCCGTGGCCGACGATCGCGTATTCGGAGCGGACTGGCTGAGGCATCTCGGTATCAAAGAACCCTGGTGAGGAATTCGCGCGTCCGCTCATGGCGGGGATTGCGCAGGATTTCGGAAGGCGCGCCGCGCTCGGCAATGACGCCACCATCCATGAAGACGACCTCGTCGGCCACTTCGCGGGCAAAGCCGATCTCGTGGGTGACGACGATCATGGTCATGCCTTCCCGCGCGAGCGAGCGCATCACTTCGAGGACTTCGCCCACGAGTTCGGGATCAAGCGCCGACGTCGCCTCGTCAAACAGCATGAGCCGCGGCTCCATGGCGAGCGCGCGGGCGATGGCGACGCGCTGCTGCTCACCGCCGGAGAGCTGACGGGGATAGCGTTCCTTCTTTTGAGCGAGGCCGACCCGTTGCAGCAGGGCAAGGGCGCGGTCGTGCGCCGCCTTGCGGCTCACTTTCTTGACCAGGGTCGGAGCGAGCGTGACGTTCTCGAGCACGGTCATGTGCTGGAACAGGTTGAAGCGCTGGAACACCATGCCGATCCCGGCGCGGGCGGCGCAGAGCTGGCGCTCTTTCGTTTCGTGCAGGCGGCGACCGATCTTCTCCAGGCCGACGAGCTGGCCGTCGACCAGGACGTATCCCTGGTCAGGTCGTTCCAGGCGGTTGATGCAGCGCAGGAATGTCGACTTTCCCGCGCCGGAGGCGCCGATGATGCAGACGACCTTTCCGGCATCGACGTCGAGGTCGATGCCCTTCAGGACTTCGATCTCCCCGTAGCGCTTGTGAACGTTGCGCGCGACCACCATCGGTTCCACGGCGTTCCCCTCAGCCCGCCCGCGGAGCGGGGCGGCGGATGCCGAAAAGACCCTGCAACAAGGCGTCACCGAACGACGAGGCGGGCTTGGTCCGGGAATCGCTGTGGCTCCGGCCGACGCGCCGCTCGATCAGGCGCTGCACGGCGGTAAGGATCGTGGTGAGGAGGACATACCAGAGCGAGGCGACGATCAGCAGCGGAATGGTCTCGAAGGTCCGCGTGTAGACGAGCTCGGCGGACGCGAGCAGCTCGGTCACGGAAATCACGCTCGCAAGCGAGGTGTATTTCAGCATGCCGATGACCTGGTTGCCCGTGGGCGGGATGATCACCCGCAGCGCCTGTGGCAGGATGACTTTCCGCATCGCCTGTGCCCGGGTCATGCCAATGGCGACGGCCGCTTCCTGCTGTCCCGCATCGACACTCAGGATGCCGCTGCGCACGATCTCCGCCATGTACGCGCCTTCGCACAGGCCGAGGCCGAGATTGGCGGCGATGAACGGGGTGATCAGCGCATTGGCGTTCACCGTCATGAAGTCGGGCCCGAAGTAGGGGATGCCGATCGTGATGACGGGAAAGAGCGCCGAAAGGTTGAACCAGAAGATAAGCTGGACGAGGGCAGGGGTGCCGCGGAAGAAAGTGATGTAGAGCGTTGCCGCGCCTGACAGCAGACCGTTGCTCGACAGGCGCATCAGGGCAATCACGATGCCCAGGATAATGCCGATCAGCATCGCGGTGATCGTGAGCTCGACGGTAATCGCCACGCCGCGAAGGATGTCGGGGCTGAAGAGATATTTCCCGACGACCGCCCATTGAAAATTCGGATTGGTGACGACGATATGGCCGAACCACAAGAGCAGGAGGGCGACGAGGCCACAGGCCACCCATCGGCCGGGATGGCGAGGCGGGACCGGCGGCCCGGGCAGAAGATCGTGCAAATCTTCCGCCGCGACCCTGGTCCGCGCCACCCCACGACTCGCTTTGCCGTTATCGTGCATCACTTTCCCGACGATGTGCCGAGCGTCTTACTTCACGACGGCCGGCGGAGCGCGCTCTTCGCTCAAATCCCACTTGGCGAAGAGCTTGTCATAGGTGCCGTTGGCGACAAGCACGTCAAGGGCGGCCTTCATTGCATCGCCAAGCTGGCTGCGTTCCTTGGCGAAAGCGATGCCGCACTCCACGGTGCCGCCCGGAACCGGACCGCCCGGCGCCGCCTGCAGCTTGCCGTCGGAGTGCTTGGCCGCGACGATCGCGGTGGCATAGCCCACGGCCGCCGCGTCGGCGCGGCCCGATTCGACCGCGAGGACCTGCGGGCCCTTGCCGTCGAAGATGGTGATCTCGGGCTTCGGCTTGCCGTCGGCAGCGCACTTGTCGGCGATCTTCTGCCAGAGGAAGAGGGGCTGCGTGCCCTTCTCGGCGGCGATCTTGGCGCCGCAGCCCTGGTCGTTGCGCACGTTGGCCGGGTTGCCCTTCTTCACGATCAGGCCGTTGCTGAAATGGCCGTAGCGCACGAACGAGACGAGCGGCAGGCGCGCCTCGAGAATGCCCATCGCCGACATCCCCACATCGACGCGCCCACCCTTCACGGCCGGGACGATCGAGGCGAAGCCCATGCGCTGGATCTCCGTCTTGAGACCAAGAACGTCGCCGATCGCATTGAAGAGATCGACGTCGAGGCCCATCTGCGCGTTCTGGGCATCGAGGTAGTTGAACGGCTCGAAGTCAAGCGGCATGGCCGCGATCAGCACGCCCTTCTGCTTGATGTCGTCCGGCAGAAGCTTGCGCGCCGCCTCATCCGGTGCGGCCATCGCGCTTGCGGTAAAGACCATCGCTGCGCCGGCGGCAAGAATGCCCATGACGTGCCGGCGGTCGAGCCAGCTCCGAGACTTCCCATTCCTCATCTTTGCCCCCTCTGTTAAGCGGTCGCGACGGCCTAATCCGTCAACTCTTCGACCGAAACCCCCGTTGTGTAGTTGGCGGATGCACGGCCGCGCGGTCCCATGACCAGGTTGGCGCGCTGCGTGTAATTGGCCGACGACGCGTTCCTCGAATGTAGCTTCGCCTGGTCGTTGCGGCGCGTCGGCGCGGCTTCGAGGTAGCGCACGATCTCCCGGCAGAAGTCGGGGAGGTCGCTCGGCAGGCGCGAGGTGATGATGTTGCCGTCGCGCACGACCGGCACGTCGCTGTAGCGGCCGCCAGCGTTGATGACGTCGTCCTTGATGATCGAGACGCAGGTGACGTTGCGATCCTTGGCGATGCCGGCCGAGGCCAGCATCCAGCCGGCATGGCAGATCGCGGCAACCATCGATCCCTGATCGTGGACGGCGCGGACGAGGTCGACCATCGGCTTGTGGCGGCGCATGCCCTCGGGCGCGAAGCCGCCGGGAATGACGATGCCGTCCAAGGTCGTGGGATCGACCTCCTCGGCGCTGAGATCGGCGGCGACCGGATAGCCGAGTTTGCTGGCATAGACCTGGTCGGTGCTCGGCGCGACCACGACGACGTTCGCGCCGGCTTCCCGCAATCTCAGGACCGGGTACCAGAGTTCGAGCTCCTGGTACTGGTTCTCCGCCAATACGGCGATCTGGGCGTCGCTGAGGTTCATGGCTGTTGCCTTTCGTTGGGAGTGCGACTTAGAAGGCGAGCAGGCGCCGGGGATTGTCGACCAGGACCTTCTGGAGCTCGGCCTTGCCGAAGCCCTTTTTCTCGAGGCGGGGTGCGAACTCGTCGTGGAGATAGCCCCAGTAGACGAGTTCGTTCAGCTGCTCGGGCTCTTCTTCCGACACGGGCCCGCGCGCGTGGCTGAAGAACCGGTCGTAGGAAAACAGCAGCCGGTCGATGTAGCCGAGGTTGGTGAGCTCGACGACCGCGGTCGCGATCAACTCGTCGAGCTGCTCGGCGCTTTCGTTCTGCCAGGGGATGCCGATGTGATCGATCTGCAGGTTCACACCGCGCTGGCAGAGCTCCTTGAGCTGGCTCAGGGTCGGATGGACGAAGGCGTGTCCGATCACGACCTTGCCCGGATCGGCGCCGGCTTCTTCCAGGAGATCGAGCAGCTCGATGCCGGGATTGGTGAACGAGTAGTCCATCGGCTGGGTGTGGGTGTTGATGGCGCAGCCGATCTTGCGCTGTGCGCCGGCAACGGCCTTGATGACCTTGCGCTCGTACATGCCGATGTGCCGGCCATCGTCACCGATTGGCGTCGGCTGCAGCTTGCCGAGACCGCCGGTCGAAACCTTCAGAACGCCCGCTTTGTGGGGCGTGATGCGATTGTCGTAGACCATGCCTTCCGTGAGGTCGCGAACAAGCATTTCCTCGATGTACTCGACCTTCTGGCGCCGCCAATGGAAGGGAATGCCCATCGCGCTGCTCTCGGGAAAGAACCCGGTGGTCGCCACGATGTGTGCGCCGCTACGGCGCGAGGCCTCGGCCATCAGTTCCGGATGGCGGCCGATCTCTGCGGGGGTAAGGTCGACCACGGTCTTGATGCCGTAGTCCTTCACGCCGAGCTCGAGGATCTTGCCGACTTCGTCGGCGACGGTATCGAAGTCCCAGACGTTGCGATGATCGTGCTCACAGCCGGGATAGGCGTAGCGGATGTGCTCGTGCGTGAGGGTGACGCCCGCGTCTTCCGGAGCGATGTCGCCGAGAACGGTACGGATCTTCGCCATTACTGAACCTTTCGCTGAAGAGCGGCGTCGAGCGCCCGAAAAAAAGCCGGCAGGTCGTCGGCGGAGCGCGCCGTGATGACCGAGCCGTCCACGGACACGCCTCCACTTGATGCTTTTTGTCCTTGCAAGATGCCTGCCTCGGCAAGCGCGCGCGGTCCCTCGGAAGTGGCCGCCACGATAGCGCCTCGCGCATGGGCTTGCTTCAGGAACTGGCGGGTGCCGGCATCGACAGCGTCACGCGCCGAGGCGCCAGGCACGACGATCGCGTCGAGCTGATCGGAAGCGGAGGCGAGCGTGATATCGGGAATTACCGGATAGCCGAGCCTGCTGTGATAGGTGCGATCGCCTGCGCCGATCACGGTCACGTCCGCGCCTTCTTCGCGCAGTCGGAGCAGGGGATACCAGAACTCCAGCTCCTGATAGCCGTCCCGTACTAAAACGCCGACGCGTGCCACCGTCCCCATAATCCCTCCCCAACCTGTCTGACAGCCTGACTATGGCGCAGCGGTTTTCCATCGCGCAATACCTATTTATCTGGCTCTTTTGCATGAACCGTATCGACGACCGGCATAGGTACCTGTAAGACAGGTTGATAGATCAGCCTGG
>Ga0193726_1000255_pt1 | contig 68806 bp, 64 predicted proteins | sample H2c1metaG_FD_144928 | JGI IMG/M metagenome (GOLD analysis project Ga0193726, IMG submission 144928) | Soil microbial communities from a riparian zone of the East river system, Colorado, United States - H2c1 | ecosystem: Environmental > Terrestrial > Soil > Riparian zone | place: USA: East River... | reverse complement strand
CGACGGATCCAATCATTGGGAAGAAGAAACCTGATTCTCAGATCTAACCTTTCGCGTTTGCCTGCCGGCTCATTCCGGCAAGAACACGAAGCTCTCCCAGGATCAGCAGATCGATGTTGACGGGCATTCCATTGCGCACCAGCTGCGCATCGCGGCCCGTCGCGGTGCGGTATCCCTCGACGCGCAGAACCGCGTCGGTTTCATGTTCAAGGCGCGCCGTGTTCTTGATAACCACCAGGAGTTTTCTGGAATCGAAGTGCACGATCAATTGTTGCGAGCGGCCCGAACACAAGATTCGAAGATCTCCGAGCAGTGTTTCTTTCCAGGTAAGCGTCTGCTCGTTGGTAATCGAGTTCCACTCTCTGCACTTTGCGAGGACGCTGTCGGCGATTCGCTTCCAGACCACTGGACCCAGCGCCATTGCCGCTTCCTGGTTCAGTCTCCCTTCGCTGAGCTGTTCTTCTTCTGCTAGCTTGGCAGCCAGAAACTCTTGCGCTGCTCGTTCGGTGCTTTCGTCGTGCATGGCCCGTATCTCCGCCCCAACATTTTACACAAAGTGTTTACAAGAAGTTAAGTGTCACGCGCGGCATGAATGGCGGCATTTTCCAAAACAGCAACCTCCACTCACACGGCTTTATCTTCCAAATAGTTTGAATAATTCTGTGACTAAAGGTCGGATGGCCCCATCCAATGGTCGACGACCCAGGAGCAGCGCAGATGCAGATCGGCATCGACAGTTTTGCGGCAGCCATTTCCGACCCCGCAACCGGACTAACCCTGTCTCCGGTTGCGCGCATGGAGCATCTACTCGAGGAAATCGAACTGGCCGACCGCGTCGGCCTTGACGTTTTCGGCATCGGCGAGCATCACCGCCCTGAATTTCTCGACTCCGCGCCCGCCATAATTCTCGCCGCCGCCGCAGCCCGCACCAAAAACATCCGCCTCACCAGTGCGGTCACCGTTCTCAGCGCCGCCGACCCTGTTCGCGTTTTCCAGGAATTCGCCACACTCGACTTAATTTCACACGGTCGCGCCGAAATCGTCGCTGGTCGCGGCTCTTTTGTTGAGTCCTACCCCTTGTTCGGATTGCGACTCGAAGACTACGATGCCCTTTTCGCTGAAAAACTCGATCTACTCCTCAAAATCCGCGAAAGCACCACAGTCAACTGGTCCGGAAAACATCGCGCAGCACTCACTGGCCAAGCTGTCTATCCGCGTCCGCTGCAAAACCCGCTGCCCGTCTGGGTCGGTGTCGGCGGCACACCCACATCCTTTGTCCGCGCTGGAATGCTTGGGCTTCCCCTCATGGTTGCCATCATTGGCGGCCAACCGGCACGTTTCCGCGAACTCGTCGACCTCTACCGCGAAGCAGGACACCGCGCAGGTCACGCACCCGAAAAACTCACCGTAGGCCTTCATTCCATTGGATTTCTCGCCGACACCACGAAACAGGCCGCTGACGATTTCTACCCCGGTTACGCCCACACCTTCACCGAAATCGGCAAAGAACGTGGCTGGCCTCCCACTACGCGCGGCCAGTTCGACGCCCAGCGGGGCTCGACCGGCGCACTGCTCATCGGCGATCCAGAGACTGTCGCCACGAAAATCCTCTACGTCAACGAAGCACTCGGCGGCATCTCCCGCATCACGTTCCAAATGGGCGTCTCCACCCTTCCCCACGAAAAAATGATGCACGCGATCGAGCTCCTGGGTACGAGGGTTGCCCCCATCGTCCGCAAAGCACTCGCCGGCAGCCCAGTGAATTCATGAAAAATGGATGCGGCGGCCGGGAGGTACACTCGACAGCTGCCGTGCCCATCTTTGATTCCTGGTGGGAGATACTTTCTACGCAGAACTGGCCATCGTTTCCGGAGCTTCTCTCCGGTTACGGCCGCTAATCAGATACAGCGCCGCTCGGAATTCCAGCAGCGGATCGTCGGAAGGATCAATCCCGTCCACCCGCGGCAGCGGATCAAAAATTAAATGTTTCTGTTCATGCGCATCTGCCGGAACGAGCGCAGTCAGATTCAATTTCCCCACAGTCACCATCTTCCGGTCTTCCGGCCATTGTTGCGTCGAGTCGTTCGTCGGATCGCCTTCGGCCGCCAGCTGCACCACCACATTGAATTTGATCGGCGCTTTCGCCACGCAGCTCTTCAAATCCTCAAACAAAAAGTCCGCGCTCTTACCTTTCGCTGTAGCCTCGTCCAGATTTTCAACTCCTTCTTCCGGGACCATGCGGAATCTCCCCATTTTGCTGACGCCTTCTTTATTCGTAAATTTCAGCGCCGTAATTCCAAAAAACTCATCCCGCGTAAAACTCGCCGGAACAGGAATCGGCTGCACAAAATTCATCGCCGCCGGATGGGCCTCGAGAAATTCCGTTGGATTACCGGACGCCAGAGCCTTCAGAAATTCCAGAAACTCCTCGGGTGTTCTCGCCGGAAACGCTTTCACGGAGTGCGCAATGATGTCGGTATGTACCCAGTCCGCAAGATAGAACCGCACGGCCATCCCCCGCGGATTTGCGTTCGGATCATTGTCCGGAATCGTCGGTATCCCGGTCGTATCCGAAAACCGCGCCACTACCTTTACCGAGTCGCGCTGCACGTGCGGCGCCCGCGTCAAGGACTTGCCCTCCGCCGTCGCCGTAAATGTCCCGCTCACCAGCGCGCCCTTGGCATGCACCGGCCGGAATCCCGGATGGCTGCCAAAAATCACCGCAAACTCCTTCAATATCTCATCACTCAACCCCAAAGTTTTCGCGTCAGTTGTCAGTGGCATAGTCGCTTCCTCATTGGCCCGAGTTGCGCAAGGGCGCTTGGATTTCCGGATACCATACAGGATTTTGCTGGAAATTACATTGCCGCTATTTCAATTCTGACGGAAATGGCTTTGCCGTGTTGCCGGGGCCGCCGGTTGGGTTGGGAACCCGGGCCGCCCTCATAGCATGCATGAGGAGTTCTCGCAAACCTGACGAGGTCCGCAAGGCTGTTGAGCCCATCGTCCGGAGCGTACGAATCCCCTGAGCCTTCCCCTCCGGAACCAGAGAAAACTCGGCATAGACGGCACGTTTTGCTGCCGAAACGTGCAGCTAAGGGGGCCTACAAAAAGAAATTGTTCCGCGCTTCTCCGGTCCCAGCCGAAAAATGCAACTACTGAACGGCGCGGGCGAGCAGCTTGTGAATGGCCGCGGCTATTTCCTCAACGTGCGTTTCCAGAGCGAAGTGCCCGGTGTCGAGAAACTCGACGGTCGCGTTGGGATTGTCCCGCTTGTAGGCTTCTGCGCCCGGAGGAATGAAAAACGGATCGTTCTTGCCCCAAATCGCCTGGAATGGCGGCTGGTGGTCCCGGAAATATTTCTGGAACACGGGATACAGAGCCACGTTGGAGGCGTAGTTCAAAAACAGATCGAGTTGGATGTTGTCCATTCCCGGCCGCTGCAGCAGCGCGTAGTCGAGGGTGTAGGATTCCGGCGCAATTGCGTCCGGATTCGCCGCGCCATGGGTGTATTGCATCCGTGTTCCTTCAAACGTCAACATGGCGTCGCGCACCACTTTGCGATGCTGAGCGGTCGGCTCCGCCCAATACTTCTCGATCGCGGACCATTCCCTGCTCAAGCCTTCTTCATAGGCGTTGCCGTTCTGTGAAACGATCGCCGTCACGCGTTCCGGATCGGCTACCGCCAACCGGTAACCGGTGGGAGCGCCATAGTCAAAAACGTACAAGGCGTACTTCGGAAGCTTCAGCTCGTTCACGAACGAGACCAGGGTAGAGGCCAGCCCGTCGAACGTGTACAGATAGTCCCGCTCTCTTGGAACTTCCGTGAAGCCAAATCCCGGCAGGTCTGGTGCAATGACGCGATACTTTGTCGCCAGCCGTGGAATCAGTTCACGAAACATATGCGAGGACGTGGGAAAACCGTGCAGGAGCAACACCACAGGCCCATCCACAGGGCCGGCTTCACGATAAAAAACCCGCACGCCGTCGGCCTCGATGGAACGAATGGCGGTGTGCGGAATCGAGTTTTCCAACGCTGTTGTTGCGGCCGTGTTGGTCATGGTATTGCTCCTCAGGCTTCAGATATCCAATCGGCCGGCGGGTCAGGCAATGGCGAGCGATTGGCTGTGAAAACGTTTCGCGGCCAGGACAGTCCACACGATGAAAATCAACATCACCGTCAACTGCGCAATTGCGAATGGCGGCTCTTTCTGTGTCGGCGCCAGCGCGTGCAGTGCTGGAACTTTACCGAACGATTGCGCAATCAGCACAAACACATTCAGGTACAGCGCAATCATCCCGGTAACCACATAGGTCTTGCGCCAGCCGCCCGCCATTTGCTTCGGATAGCGCGCGTAAATCGCAATGGCCAGAACCACCATGGAGATGATGCCGACGCCAATCCCCGGCGTAAAACCATGATAGGGAAACAGGAAGCCGGTGACGCTCGTCAAAACGGTCGTTGTCAGAAAAAGCGCGGTCAAACCATCCATGCGTTTTCCTCCGACCAGCCCCAACGCTACGATCAGCCCTGAAGCAATCGCCACCAGGCTTATCAGCACGTGCACGAACGTGAATGTGGTCATTCCCAAGATCATGGTGATTCCTCCCCCTCGAGTAAGGTTGTTTTTCGATGCTAGATCCCGCATGACAGATACATTAATTTTTCCGCGATGTAAATCCCGGGCTCCTGTTCTCCTTCGTCTGCATGGATTCGTTCCGGCGGACACTCCCACGAACGACAGTCAAAAGAAAAAAGGGACACTTCTAATGAGGTAAGGAAGGGGACATTTCTAAAGAGGTTTCACAATTTCCGTCAGGTCACTTGCAAAGCTCCGCGGCAACCTCTACCCTGCTCATTCGGAGAAAATTAGAGACTTTTCATGGACGGACTCACACCCGAAATACTCGCCAAAGGATTTATCTGGTACATCGCGTTTCTTTTCTCCACAACCTGCCACGAAGCAGCGCACGCGCTGGTCGCAAAGATCGGCGGAGACGACACCGCTGCTGAGCAAGTAACACTCAATCCTGTCCCCCACATCCAGCGCGAGCCCTGGGGCATGGTGGTGATTCCCATCGTCGCTTTCATCGTGAACCGCAGCATGATTGGCTGGGCTAGCGCGCCGTACGATCCGAACTGGGAGCGCCGCCATCCGCATCGTTCGGCGTGGATGGCCATGGCCGGACCGGCCACAAATTTCACGCTGATGCTCATTGCGGCGTTGACCCTCCGAGTCGGTCTAACCAATGGATGGCTGCATATTCCGGCGCCCGGCGAACACCTGGATTTTGCCACTACGACGCTGTTTGTTTTCTTTCAGCTCAACTTGCTGCTTGGGACATTCAATCTTCTTCCCGTTCCACCGCTCGATGGCAGCACGGGCGTCATGCTGCTCATGAGCGAAAAAACGGCACACCGCTATCTGGACTGGCTGCGCGGCAGCCCTTACGTTAATTTGGGCTTACTTGTGGCCATGTTAGGTTTCTATTATCTTTTCGGCTATGTTCAGACTTTTGTGACCAGTCTTCTTTTTGGGGGAATGCGGTAGTAGCGGTTTCCGCTACGGTTTCCGCGCGAAGCAGTGCGCCCGGGCCCCGCTCGGGCGCGCATCCCTGCCCGCTGCCAGCCTGCCGGAGCCCGCTGTTTCCTTTGCAGCAATACGAGCGATATTTCTCACGCCGGTCCTGTCGTTTCATGAAACACATACCCTGCAGCCTGAGCTGGCCGCCGGGACTTGGATCGCGGAAATGCGCGAGTATGCGCAAAGAGATTTCCGTGTTTTAATCGCGTGCATGTGGACGAAAATCTGTTTTCTGTTTTTGGTGGTCACGACAGCCGCAGCGGGAGAGTGGAAGCAGTTGCCCGTGGGGACAACGGCGAGCTTTCGCGGATTGAGCGCCGTCAGCGGAGCCGTGGTTTGGGCCAGCGGGACAAATGGAACTGTGATTCGCACCATCGATGGTGGCCAGCATTGGGATGTGCGTGTGGTCCGCGGCGCGGAAAAATTGGACTTTCGCGGGATTGTGGCATTCGACTCCCGCAACGCCGTGATCATTAGTTCTGGCAACGCGGAAGACGGGCTGGCACGGATTTACGCGACGAGCGACGCAGGCGAGAGCTGGAGGCTGACTTTTCAGACGAGGAACAAAAGCATCTTTTTTGATGGAATCGCCTTTTGGGATCGCCAGCACGGGATTGTATTGAGTGACCCGGTGGAGGAACATTTCACCCTGTTTGTCACAAGCGATGGCGGGTCGCGCTGGAAGCTTCTTTCGCCGGAGACCATGCCAACCGCCTTTCAGCAAGAGGGTTCCTTTGCTGCCAGTAATTCCGCACTCGCGGTTCGCGGACGGAGTGAGGTGTGGTTTGCGACTGGCGGGTCGCGTGTAGCACGTATTTTCCGCTCCACAGATCAGGGCGCGAGCTGGAGGGTCGCAGAAACTGCCGTGCTGCCGAAAAACGCCAGCACCGGGATTTTCTCGCTGGCATTTGTGGACGCCAATCAGGGGATCGCCGTCGGCGGCGACTACGCCCGGCCGGCAGAATCTTCCGGGCCGAACGTTCTGGTAACGGGCGACGGAGGAGTAGGCTGGCAGGCAATGTCGGCCGCCAAAGCTCCGGAGGTTTTTCTTTCCTCGGTTGTGTACAAGCTGGCAAAACACTGCGCCGGGCCGGTGGGCCTTTTAGCAGGTGGACCACAGGGAATATTTTCCGTCGATACCGGCGGAACGTGGAAACAAATGAGCAGGCTAAACATCAATGTGCTGGCCCAGCCGGAGCCGGGTGTCACATGGGCGGTCGGGCCCCAAGGAATGGTGGCAGTGGCCAGGGACTTGGAAAACTGACGGTGTTTTCTCTGCCAGCGGACTTGTTGCGGTCCAACCCGTGAAAAGCTTTCTATTCAAAGCGTCCACTTCTCTTGTCCTGATCGTGATCGCGGCGCTTGGCGCGCGGGCAGGATTCGCCTGGAACCAGGAGCGAAAAATTCCCCGGGAAGCGCTGGCGGTTGTGCCGTTTCAACAGGAAACGGGGAACGTGGCCTATTCCCTGGCAAGCGGAAAAGGATTTGCGGCTGTGTTTCGTACAGACACCGGTCCTACGGCGTGGCTGGCTCCTGTCTATCCGGTGTTATTGGCTGGAATGTTCCGGGTTTTTGGCAGTTTTACGGTTGCGGCCTTTTTTGCCGCAGTGTTTTTCAATATTCTCTTTTCCGCGGCGGCGTGCATTCCCATTTTTTATCTGACAAGGCGCCTTGGCGGACTGGGGGCGGCTGCCTTGGCGGCTTGGGTGTGGGCGCTATTCCCTGCCGGAGTCTTCTTTCCGTTTGAATGGATTTGGGATACTTCGCTTTCCGCGTTGCTGGGCGCGCTTTTGTTATGGACGACCTTTGCGCTGGGGGATTCCAGCAAGCTTCGCGATTGGTGCGGTTACGGTCTCTTGTGGGGATTGACGCTGCTGACGAATCCCGCGCTGGGATCCGTTTTCCCGTTTCTGCTGGGGTCGGCTGCGCTACGGGCGCGCAAGCAAAACAGCCTAGCCTGGAAATTTCCGGTTTGCGCTCTGCTCGCGGCGGTTGCGTGCTGTGTGCCATGGACGGTTCGAAATTTTGCCGCGTTTAGGACGTTTGTTCCGCTGCGTTCCAATTTTGCGTTTGAGCTATGGATTGGGAACAACGACATTTTTGACGAGCACGCGCAAAACGGCAGGACCCGGATCACGCGAGCCGAAGAGACCAGGCGCTATGCGCAGGTGGGAGAAATGCAGTACATGCGCGAGAAACGCGCCGAAGCGATCTCGTTCATCGCGTCACATCCGGGACTGGAATGGCGGCTGACCGGCAAGAGAATCGTCGCGTTTTGGCTGGGGACGGAAAGGCCCCTGTGGGATTTTTTCAGTACCGATTCCCCGCTCGTCCGGTTCATCTTTGCAGTGAACTTTCTTTTGACAGCCGGGGTGTTCGCCGGGTTGTTTGTCTTATTTCGCGAGAAAAATCCGTTTGCCTTTCCGCTGGCGGCGACCGTAGCAATTTTTCCTTGTCTGTACTATGTGACGCATACGCTCCTGCGCTACAGACATGCGATTGATCCGGTGATCGTGATCTTGATGGCGCTGGCGGCGCGGAGCTTTTTCGCTTCACGCGGCGTGCCAGGAAAGTACGCAAGGTCAAAAGCATAGGTCAAAAACGGAGACCGAAGACCCGCTGCCAGGGCTCGGCTCGTCACGCAGGTCTCTGGAAGTACCGTTTCTTTTGTCACCCTGCTGCGATACGATTCCTCCTCGTCATGCTTTGCCGACTCTACGCTCCTCCTCCTCCCCTTGGCCATTTTGTCGAACTGCTTTGGCTCTATCAGGGATTTCGCCCAGCGCATGACAAAGAGCGATTGCTGCCTACGGGAACCGTCGAACTGGTCATCCATCTGCGCGAAGACAAAATCAAAACCTATGACAAGAAAAACCCTGACCTTGCCCACAACTACTCCGGCACACTGCTGTGTGGGGCGCATTCGGAATTTTTCATTATCGATACCGAATCGCAGGACAGCGTGATGGGCGCGCACTTCCGGCCCGGCGGGGCGTTCCCCCTGTTCCGGCTCCCGGGCGGAGAGTTGCACAACCTTCACGCAGGGCTGGATTGCATTTGGCAGCCGTTTCGCGCGCGCGAGCTACGAGAGCGAATTTTAGAAGCGCCGACAGCCGATGGAAAAATTCGGGTGCTGGAGCTGGCGCTGCTCGAGACAGTACGCGAATCCTCCCGCAGGCATCCGGCGGTGGCGATGGCCTTGACTGAATTCGACAATGCCCCCGGCCGACAAATCATTCGGGAAGTAACGGAGAAAACCGGCTTGAGCGCCCGGCGATTTATCGATCTGTTCGAAAAAGAAGTGGGACTGACACCGAAACTATATTGCCGCGTTCAGCGGTTTCAGAAAGTTCTGCGCCTAATTCAAAAGACCCAGGAGATCGACTGGACCGAGGTGGCGCTTTCATGCGGCTATTACGATCAATCCCATTTTATTCATGACTTTCGCGCATTTTCCGGCATCAACCCCACGGCCTACTTGCTCGATCATACGGAGCACTTAAACCATGTGCCGCTGAAAACCTGATGGAGCGGCGTCGCTAGGATCGCCTGCCGGTGAACGGACGTGCAGGCCGGAGCAAGGCAGCAAGGCCGGCGCGGTTCAATTTCTTACAATACGTTGGGCGATTGGTTGACTAGAATCGTTCCGCTCAACAAAGAAAACCAGAGTCGGGAGAAAAAATGACGAATACCCTGCCTTACATCCCCAACGGATTTCACAGTGTAACGCCCTATTTAACCGTGGCAGATGCCGCAACTCTGATGACCTTCCTGAAGAAGGCTTTCAGCGCCGAAGAGATTCTGGTGATGCGGCGGCCGGATGGGTCGATCGGGCACGCACAGGTTCGCGTTGGCGACTCGATGATTGAAATGGCGCAAGCCGCCGAACAATGGAAGCCGATGCCCGCGGCGCTGCATTTATACGTTGTAGACACGGATTCTACCTATAAACACGCTCTCGCTGCAGGAGCAGCGACGATCTACGAGCCCGCCGACATGTTTTATGGCGAACGAAGCGCGGGAGTGGTAGACCCGGCCGGAAATCACTGGTACATTGCCACTCACACGGAGGAATTTACTCCTGACGAGTTGCGGCGACGGGCAGCTGCGCAGCAAAAATAAAAAGTTGGTACAGCCCGAATTTTCCCTACCAGAACAAAGACGTCTACAGGAGAGAAAAATGAGAATCGGAAAGCTAGGAACCGGGTGTCTGGTGTTGTTGCTGTTGCTTGCGGGTACAGCGGCAGTGAAGGCTCAGGAGCTGTCGGCGGCAGACAAAGAGAAGGGCCTGCAGTATCTGGAGTCGACCAAGAAAAACATTCAGGAAGCCACGAAAGGGCTTTCGGCGGCGCAGTGGAATTTCAAGTCGGCGCCGGACCGCTGGAGCGTGGCAGAAGTCGTCGAGCACATTGCGCTGGCTGAAGACATGCTGCGCGGTATGACGCAAGAGCAGGCGATGAAGGGGCCGGCGGCTCCCGATCGCGACTTGAAAAAGACCGATGATGCGGTGCTGGCTATGATTCCGGATCGCTCGCACAAAGCGCAGGCCCCCGACCCCCTGAAACCAGCGAATAAGTTTGGAACGCCGGATGAAGCGTTGAAGCACTTTGTGGACAGCCGGGCGAAGACGGAGGATTTCTTGAAGAGTACGCCGGATTTGCGCGGGCACACGATGGACAGTCCTCTAGGAATGAAGCTGGACGCTTATGAGTGGGTCTTGTTCACGGGGGCACACAGCGAACGGCATTTGAAGCAGATTCTCGAGGTGAAGGCCGATCCGGGTTTTCCGAAGAGCTAAAAGGCCCACTGAAAACATGACTGCGCCGAGAGTTGAGACTATGCAGCCTTCGGCGCAGTTTTGCGAACCCGTTTACTGAACGGCTGGAGCTGGCGTATTGCTCGCTACGGTCACAGGGACGGTGATGGTGTTGTCCATGCGCACGAGCATGACGCTTTGCGCGGGGAGATCCACTTCTTTCCCCTTGCGCACGACGATGTAGGCCGCACTGCCGGCAAGACCGATACCGAAGCCCCGCGCGACATTGCCAAGGACTGCGCCTGCCACCGCCCCGCCACCAGTGCCTGCGGAGCCAAAAAGAACATCCCCTTTATAGTCGTGCCGTTGCTGGATCAACTGGCCTTCATCGACTCGTACATCGCGGCGCTTGCGGCCTTCTCCCTGCGCGACAGGTTTTTCAATGGAGAGGATGCTCATTTGAATGGGGATGAGGCGGCTATCGATTTCCATGGAGCGGAAATTGAGATTCATGTAGGCCTGTCCGCGGAATACGGAAAAGCGGCGGGCTCTTTCGACGGCATTCAGGAAAGGGGGATGGACCTGCGTACCCTGGACGACCTGGCGTGGTTCGGCAAAAGAAGCTGGAGCGGTGCCGCCTAAAAGCGCAGCAGCCAAAAGCAAAGACAGAAAACTTTTCATTGTTTCCTCCTGCACGCACCATGAGTGCGTGCTGGCCCCGTGACGTGGGGCGACACCAAGGCGATGCCTCAATGCGTACCGCTGGCGCAGCGGACCTGCGTTAGGTATGAGCAAACGCAAGGTGGATGGGGAGGATCTCCATCCAGTTTGAGAGTACGCACGTTTTGGGCCGCCGTGCGATGTAAATTCCAGGGTGTTTCGAGAAAACAAACATGGCGAGCGGATCCGTTTGCCCGGGTGGGTTTTTTGGGCATGACTCAGAACTTGAGGTTCTTGCCCTGTGGGCTTTTGCGGAGTATGGTTGCGGCACACGTCTGACCGAAGGATAATTTATGAAAATGAATGTTGTGAAGTACGCGCTAGTAGGAGCAATTGCCTTGGCCGCGCTGTGCGCGCACGCTCAGGAGAAGAAAGAAAGTTCCGAAGCTCATAAAATCGTGCGCTTTGGCGATTTGAAATGGACGCCGATCATCAAGGGTTGTGACCTAGCCGCGGTGTCCGGTGATCCAAATGCAGAAGGCGGAACATTTGTCATTCGCCTGCGATGCGTGGATGGCGCAAAAATTCCTGCTCATTGGCATCCCACCGATGAGAACGTGACGGTACTGAAAGGCGCATTTCTGGTGGGGATGGGTGACGCGTTTGATGAGACGAAATTGCAAACCATGAATGTGGGAAATTTCATCAGCATGCCGAAAGAGACGCGGCATTTTGCGTCGTGCAAGGGCGAAACGATTGTGCAAGTGCATGGAGCGGGCCCGTTTAAAGTGAATTGGGTGAATCCGAGCGAAGTGCTGCCTGCGGATCCAGCCGGAAAATCCGCTGCGGCTCCGAAATAACGAAGATCATTTCGAACTGCAGCGCCGCCGCTCGGTGGTTGCGCTCACGCTGGTGTGCTAAACTTTTATCTGCAGACACGTGAAGTTGCGCGACTGCCGGAGAGTGGAACTTCGGGCTCTGTGCAACGAGGTCCCGCGAACCCCGCCAGGCCCGGAAGGGAGCAACGGTATCGGGAACGCCTCGGGTGCCGCAGATCACCCGAAGTTCCTCTCATTGAAAGTATCTGAGAAGCGCAGACTTCCCCGCAGCTGCAAGAGTAGTCGATTCCGGAGCAAACCCCGCGCATGAGCTACCAGGTTATAGCCCGCAAGTGGCGTCCTCAAACATTTAGTGATCTTGTTGGACAGCAGCACGTCACCGAGACTCTGGCGAACGCGATTAACAGCAATCGCGTGGCGCATGCCTACATTTTCTCAGGCGCGCGAGGCGTGGGAAAGACGACGGCGGCGCGCATTCTGGCGAAAGCCCTGAATTGTATAAATGGCCCTACAGCGGAGCCTTGCGGCGTTTGCGATTCGTGCAAGGAGATTGCACAGGGGACTTCGCTCGATGTGATTGAGATTGACGCGGCGTCGAATCGCGGCATTGATCAGATTCGCGAGTTGCGCGAGATGGTGCGATATGCGCCGGCGGCTTCGCGGAGCAAAGTGGTGATTCTGGACGAAGCCCATATGCTAACGGGCGAGGCGTCCAATGCACTGCTGAAAACTTTGGAAGAGCCGCCGGATCGCGTGGTGTTTGTGATGGCGACGACCGAGCCGGAGAATCTGGTTGATACGATCCGGTCGCGATCGCAGCATTTTCATTTTCGGGCACTGACGTTTGCGGAGATTACCGGACGGCTGGAGGAAATTGCCAAGCGGGAAAATCTGAAGATTGAGGCTGGCGCGCTGGCGGTGATTGCGCGGATGGCGGAGGGAAGTTTGCGCGATGCGCTTTCGCTGCTCGAACAGGCGCGCGCGTATTGCGGGGACACGATCGCGGACAAAGAAGTGCGGGAACTGCTGGGCGTGGTGCCGGAAGATGCGTTGAATGAGTTGGTGGGTGCGATTGCGGAGGCTTCAGCGGATCGCGCGCTGGGTTTGGTGCATACGTTTCAGAAAGAGGGCCGGAATTTACAGCATTTTTGCCGCGAAGCAATTCGGCATATACGGAACCTGCTGATTGCGCGGGTGTGCGGAGCGAATTCGGATTTGATTGCGGCTACGCCGGATCAGCGGCCCACGCTGGAAAAAGCGGCAGCCCAGTTTAGCGAAGAAGACTTGACGCGCTTTTTTCAGATTTTGCTGCAGACCGATGACGATTTACGGAGGAAGCCGGATGCGCGGGTACATTTGGAAATGGGGTTGCTGCGTCTGATTAACGCGCGCCGGCTGGCACCGATCGAAGAGCTGCTGGCGGAGATCAAGGGTGGGACATCCGGCGGAGGAGCGAGCTATGGCGGCACTGCGAAAGTGGCGCAAGCTAGTTCCCTTCCGCCCTTTGCCAAAAATGCATCGGCGAGCGCTTCGGCAGCGCCTTTTACCTCGGCTTCGCCTTCGCCGTTTGCTCCTGCGGTGAAGAGCGCGGCTGCAGCATTTGGAACTTCGTCATTTTCTCCGTCACGCACGGAAACAAGAACGGAAACGACTTCGACATTCGCTTTGCCGTCGAAGACCGAGTCAAAAACACCTGCTATATTTTCTGCCCCTGCGGTCGCGTCTCCGGCAAATTCCTCAGCTGCAGGAGAGCCACCGCCGCAGGCAACCAGCGTCGCCGGCGAAGCTTCTGCTGCAAAAACGGATGCACCACAATTGTTGTCGAACGGAATCAGCGAAGAGCAGATCGTGCAGATCAAAACCGTGATTGAGGGACAGCAGAAGTTTTTGGGAAATCTGCTTGAGCAGAGCAGCCGGTGGGAAGTGGAAGGCAGTGAGATGCGGATTTATTTTTCGATGGACAAGCGTTCGTTCGCGGAAATGATTGAGAGCAAAGACTCACTGGAAAAGATTCGGGCTGCTTCGAGCACAGTACTAGGGCGGGCTGTGCGCGTCTGTGCTAAGCTGGAAGCAGTTGCAGTTTCCAGTGCGGCGGCGGTTTCTAGTTCACAGGAATTGCGAGCGCAGTTTGAGCGGGATCCGATGGTGAAGTCGATGATGCAGCGATTTGGCGGAAAGATTTCAGAAGTTCGGCGTGGATAATTCTACGCGCAAGACCGGAAGCGACGAGAGCAGTAGTAGCATGAGGGAATAGAAAGAATGGAAGTCGGCGCACTACAACAGATGCTTTCCAAGTTTCGGCAGATGCAGGAAGATCTGCAACGCCAGGTGAACAACGTCTCCGTCGAAGCGACGGCGGGCGGCGGTATGGTTACCGTGAAGATGAACGGACAGAAGCAAGTGCTGGACGTGAAAATCGAGCCGGATGTTTTTGCGAACAAAGATCAGGAAATGTTGCAGGATTTGGTGCGCGCGGCGGTGAACGAAGCATCGCGGCGCGTCGATGATGAGCTCGCGAATCAGATGAAGAACCTTTCGGGTAATATCCCAGGGATGGCCGGACTAAAGATCCCGGGCTTGTTTTAGGTCCGCCCGCTCCCCGGCCGCCCGTGCAACAAATATACCGCGTCCGAGAGCCAATTTATTTCATATATTGTCCGTTGTGGACCTGATATTCGACATGGAATTTTCTTTGTTCCGTGCGGATTTCCCAGTGTTCCTCGGAGATGAGGATGTTTGCCTGGGCCAGGCGCTCGGAAGATAGCGGGTGCGAGCGAAAATAGCCGGCCAGACTCGCCTGGGCCAGCCGGGAAAGTTCAGCGGCCGGATCAACGGCTTGGACGGTCTGCTCGCCCTGCAGTTTGGAAAAACGCGAGAAAAGGTCCACCGCGCCATACGGCGAATATCCAGATTTCACGGCCAGATACAGGCCTTCGCGATCCGCCTCGAACTCCTGGTCCTTTTGATAACCTGCCCGCCAGAAATCCATGGGGATCTGCAGCAAATCGCCAACGACAGCAAGATCCAGCTTTCTTAATTTGGCTTCGATCTGAAACCGTTCGACACAGTGATAGTGATCGATGTGCTCGATTTCATGGCTGAGGACACTGGCCAGTTCATCTTCGGTGTCCATCAGCTCCAACATTCCTTCACCGATGAAGACCGGCCCGCCGGGAAGCGAAAATGCGTTGATAAGATTATGGTCGGGCACGAGATGAAAACTATAGGGCAGTCGCCGGTGCGCGCGAGCGGCAAGCGTGATCCCAATTTTACCTACGTAGGCCTCGAGGCCTCTTTCTTCCGCTGATAAGCCCTGGGATTGCTCGGTATAGCGAGCGGCAAACTGGTTTCCCAGGGCAATTTCCTGCTCGTCGGAGATCCGCGTGAATTGCATGGGAACGCGGGACAGGTCACGCTGCGCGTCAGCAGCCATTTGGAGAACAGCGCTCGGGGAAACCGCGGCAGCCTTCGCGTGGCGCTGACTCCAATACATTGCGCCAACGGCTGAACCGAGAATGATGAAAAAGAAAACAAATGTAGTAACGCGTTTCATAGATATTGCCGGAACGTGTCGCGGTACCTGGTGTACAGCATGGAAACTGCAACCAGTGCAGCACCTACGATAATAAACGTCAGGTAGCGGTCACGCGTTTGCAGACCCCATGCGTCCATGACCATCACCTTGGCTACGCAAATTAGCAACAGCACGAGACCTGAAAGACGGAAACTACGTTCCTTGACGGCAAGTGCAAAAAGAAAGATCAATACGCCTTCGATGCCCCAGGCCATGGTAAGCAAGCCTCCCGGCATTTTCCTGGCGAGCATCAAGGTCAGCAAAGTAACGGCAACGAAGAACTGCAATTGTTCCGGACGACAATAGCTCGCAGACTTTCCGTCGTTGACTTGAGGACGTATGTTCGCGTATTCAGTCACTTCCTCAAACACATGGTTTTGGTCGCGAAGGGCACGAAATTCGGACGGAGAAAAATAGTGTCTTCCCTCATATTCCCCCGCATTGGCGAGGTTGTGTATTCGCAATACTACTGACCGTTGAAAATTCTTGTACGGTAGGGCCCGGAAGATCGCATTGTAGACGACACTGAAAACGATTGTAGACGCACCAATTCCAAGGGCTAAGGCGAAAATGGCAACCAGAGAGAATCTTTTGTCTTTGCGGAGGTTACGGGAGGCGTAGCGTAAGTCACGGGTTAGGTTGTCGAGATGAGTTTCCCAGCGGGTGTCGCGAACTTCTTCTTTGACGCGTTCGAAGCCGCCGAATTCCAGCTGGGCGCGGCGGCGGGCTTCATCAGGTGCCACGCCGCCTGCTATGTAGGCGGCGATTTGTTGCTCGATGTGGAATTGCAATTCTCGGTCGAGTTGCGTTTCTAAGCGGGACTTGTGGAATAGGCGACCGAGCCAATTCATTGATCGAACTCCTCTCAGCCAAACTTTCACTCAACCGTTCTGAGGATCAGCGCGACGGCGTCTGACATTTTTTCCCAGTTCAGGACCTCGGCTTCCAATTGCTTGCGGCCGGTTTTGGTCAGTGAATAGAACTTGGCTTCCCTGCCGGTCTCGGAGTCTTTCCATTCCGATTGCAGCCAGCCGCGGTCTTCGAGCCGATGGAGCGCGGGATAGAGCGAACCTTGGTGGACCTGGAAGAAATCTTTTGAAAGTTGTTGCAGACGCTGGGCGATGGCGTAACCGTGAGTCTGCTCGAGTGCCACGATCTTGAGGATGAGCATATCGAGAGTACCTTTGAGAAATTCTGTCTTGTCCGCCGCCATCGTTACACCTAGAACCCATGCCTATATGTTCTACCTATAGGCCTGATCTTTGCGGCTGTCAAGATATTGCAGAGTCTGGAGGCAATTTGGCGCTGGACTGCTGGGCCGAGAGGTTGGCAGACTCTTGAACATGAATATCAAACCGTTTCGCATTGAACAGTATTTTGCGAAGTACGAATTTTCGGCAAAGTATTTGCTGTCGAGCTCGGACATGGAGTCGCGACAGGTGCAGGAACTCTTTGCTCTTGAGCCGGGATCCCAGGAACTGTTTCTCAAGCAGTGGTGCGGCTACACCGAAGCTGCTGGCGCGCCCGGGATGCGGGAGGCTGCGGCCCACATCTACAAGAATATTTCACCTGACAATACACTGATCGTTTCCTGCGCAGAGGAAGGGATTTTTGTGCTTTACCACGCGCTGGTCAGCGCGAGTGATCACGTAATTGTGGAAACTCCTTGTTATGAAAGCGCCCTCGAGGTGGCGCGGAGCACCGGGGCCCAGGTCAGCCAGTGGCGACGACGAGGCGAAAACGGCTGGGCGCATGACTTGACTGCGTTGCGGAAGTTGCTCCAGCCCAATACGAAAGTCATGTACATCAATACGCCGCACAATCCAACGGGGCTCATTATGGCGCGGCCCGTGTTTGACGAAGTGCTGCAGATCGCACGGGAGCGCGGAATCATCGTTTTCTGTGACGAGGTTTACCGCGAACTTGAACACCAGCCGGGGACGCGGCTTCCGGCTGCTTGTGAGGTCAATGAAAACGCCGTAAGCCTGGGCTCGATGAGCAAGACATACGGGCTCGCCGGGCTGCGACTCGGGTGGCTGGCGACACGCGACGCGAAAACGATTCAGCGCTGCCTGGATTTCAAGTACTACACGACGATTTCGAATAGCGCACCGAGCGAATTTCTTGCAGCGCTGGCACTGCGGCACCGGGAAGTTTTGGTCAAGCGGAATCTGGAAATTGTCGGCAGGAATCTTACGCTGCTGAGTGCCTTTTTTGAAAAACATTCGCACTTGTTTTCCTGGACCGCACCCAACGGCAGTCCGATCGGGTTTGTAAAATTCGAGGGCAAGAGGGACGTTTTTGAATTTTGCGAAGATCTGGTGCAGAACGCGGGCGTGATGCTGCTGCCCGGGACGGTTTACGACGAGGCCAAGTACATCCGCTTTGGTTACGGGCGCAAGAATATGCCGGAAGCGCTTGAAAGATTTGCGGACTATCTGCAGGCCGAGGCCTAGCCGGAAGCGGACGCAATGTGGCGTGCCCCTTCTGGATCGTCAGGAGCCGGACCTGGTGCACGAGACGGATACCGCTCAGTCGTAAAGAGTTAGGAAACAGTCGCAAATTAATAAACGGCGGGAAGGCTTCTGTGCTATACTGACTTTGCGCTTAATACCTCGGTTGTGTTGTGCGGTCCCTCTGGTGCAGTAGCTGATCTGAGTATCCCCGCCTGCAGTCTTCTCCGTACGTTTTCAGCGTAATCTAAAACAGACTGGCACTGTAAGTTGCCGGCCCGCCGTGAGTTTGTGTGCGCGCTGAAACAACTTCCTCCAGCAAGAAAGTAATAAATGTCTAATGTTTCTGTAGTCCCCTCGGAACTTCGTTCCGAATCTCGTGTGGAGGCTGCTGTCGCGAAAACAAGCGCAGCCGTTCCCGCAGAACGCGTGGCCCCAGCGGCCCGCACTTCTGAGAAATTTGAAAAATTCGCGGATATGCCATTGTCCGCTTATGTAAAAGAAAAGCTGACCTCGGTGAAATTTGCAGTTCCGACTCCGGTGCAGGCTGCGGCGATTCCTCATGCCCTGGAAGGCAAGGATGTCCTCGCTACGGCGCAAACGGGAACCGGCAAAACTCTCGCCTTCTTGATTCCCGTGATGGAGCAGTTGCTGAAGCCAAATGCGCCAGGCATCAACGCGCTCGTGCTCGTTCCTACGCGCGAATTGGCGATGCAAGTTGTGGATCAATACAATGCGCTGCGCGGCAAGCTGCTTTTGCCGGCCGCTCTGGTTGTTGGCGGATTGTCCGAAGGAGCGCAGCTCCAGGCGATTCGCAAGGGCGCGCGTCTGATTGTCGCAACTCCGGGACGTCTTGAAGATTATCTCGATCGCCGCTTGTTCCATTTCAATTCGCTGCGGATTCTCGTGCTCGACGAAGCCGATCGCATGCTCGACATGGGCTTTTTGCCCGCGATCAAGCGCATCGTTGCGATTTTGCCGAAAGAACGGCAGACGATGTGCTTCTCCGCGACGCTGGAAGGCGATATGGCGCGGGTTGTCAAAGATTACATGCGCAACGCTGTACGTCTTACCTTCGGTTCCACATCGAAACCATCCGACAGCGTGAAGATCCAGGCGTATGAAGTGGCTGCGGATCGCAAGATGGAAATGCTGCAACGTTTGATTTCCAAGGATACGGGAAAGTGCCTGATTTTCGCGCGCACCAAGCGCGGAACCGACCGTATTGCTGAAGGGCTGAATCGCAAGGGCTATTCCGCCGCGATGATTCACGGAGATCGCTCACAATCGCAGCGCACGACCGCGCTGACCGGCTTCCAGCAGGGACGCTTTAGTATCCTGGTGGCGACCGATGTGGCATCACGCGGAATTCACGTGCAGGATATCGCTCATGTCATCAATTACGATTTGCCGGAAGTAGCGGAAAATTTTATTCACCGCGTCGGACGCACCGGCCGCAACGGAAGCAAAGGCGTCGCGACCACGCTGTTCGTCAAGGAGCAGCGTTCAGAACTGTTTCAGCTCGAGCGTTCACTCGGCATCAAGATGGAACGCATGAAGCCGGACGACAGTCCGATTCCGCCGCCTCCGCCGCGCGCGCCAGAATTCAAGCAGTCTGCTCCAACGCTGCGCCATGAGCGGCGTTCGTTTGGCAGTCCTTCGCGTTTTGAAAACAATCGCCCCGGAAGTGGCCGGCGTGAAGGAAACAGCCGCGACGGCAATCGCCGCGACAGCGGTTACGGCTTTCGGCAGCGCCAGAATTCGCGCGGTGACCGCGATCGCAAACCGACTTCGTCCCATTCGGGAAATGCGCAAGGTCAACGGCCGGTAAATCTGCCACGCATCGAATCTTCCCAGCGTCCGCAGCAGCGTTTCTTACTGCCTGGTGAGGTTCTACAATCTCAGATCGAAAGCTAGTTTGGTTTTTTGACGGACTGGCGCGGCGGCTCGAACGTGGCTTCAAACTCCTTGAAGCGGCGTTCGAGTTGCCATTGTTGTCTGGCCTTTTCGCTGGAGTTTAGAAATTCCCCGCACCTGGCTGAAGGTTCGGCCAGCCCGACCGTGTCCTCCGCGCAATCCGAGCGAATCGCGGAAAACACGTCGCTGCCCTGCCACAAACTCTCTCCGGGCAAAAAACTGTGCTCCAATCCCGTGCGAACCAGTTTTTTGAGGTCCGCATAGGTGAGGTTGTAGGTTTGCACGGCGCGCACAAATTCGTGCGTCAAATCAATGCGTGAAACGCCTTCATCATCGGTGGAAAGCGCGACGGGCACTCCGTGTTTTCGGTAAATCGGAAAGGGATGATCCTTGCCGCTGACGCCGAGAATCAGATCATTGCTCGAGAAGTTGACTTCAACCATCACGTGCTTCGCCGCCATTTCCCTGAGTAGTCCGGCGGGCTGGTCTTCGTACATCACATCGACACCATGGCCGATTCGTTCCGCGCCGGCAACCTCAAGTGCCAGACGGATGTGGCAGCAAAGACCGTCCGGCGGAACAAGCCCCGGCGCGAGTTCTCCCGCATGCAGGGTGACGTGGACTTTAGGATAGTGCTTGCGGAAAAAGGCGACCATGCGCATATGCAGCGCGTAGTCATTCATGGACGTGTAGCCGTCTTCCGGCATGACATAGTTGATGCCCACAAAACGTGGATCGGCCGAGGCCACTTCAAACGCCACAAGCGTCTGAGCGAACACGAATTGCTTCGGCAACCCGCGCAGGATTTGGAATAAATATCGGATTTCGACTTTGCAAGCAGCCGTCGGCTGCGGCGAACCGCAGTGCTCGCGCTGTTGGCGCAACGCTTCCATTCTGTTAATTTCATCGGAAGCGGCGCGGACATCATCGCGCAAATCAGCCTCGAGGAGTTTGGTCCGAAAATTCTCAAAATCGTCCTGCCATCCCATTTTTTCGGCCAGGGCCAACCCGTGAACGGTCTTCGGGGTGTGCATCAGCTCCAGATATTGTTCGTTTTGTGCGGCGGCCCGCGAAGCCACTTCGTCCAGCCATTCGCCGTTGTGCCGCCGGTCGATGCCATTCATTTTGGCGAACGCATCAAAGAAATGATCGTGGCCGCTTACCCCTGCCGAAGGGACGAAGCTGCGCATCGAGAACGAATTCACCAGCGCGTCGTACAAATGCTGATCCGTCAGTGCATTGGCCGCAGGAACGCTTCCCTGTCCGCAGACGGGCTGGGGCGGCTGGCTCATGGTCATGGCTACGGATTTTGCAAACGCCAATGCCGCCAAGTCCACGCAAAGATTGTCCTCGGCGCCCGCACGGATAAAGGATTCCGCATAAACAGCGCCGCCCAGATGCACATGCAAGTCCGCCCCCTTGGGCATGCGCAATAGAAAATTGCGCAGTTCCGGTGGGCTGCCGCGTACTGCCTCCAGGGCTTTCATAGCGCGGGTTTCTGCCGTGTTGCGTGCAGCGACGGCTGCTTCTGTCTCACCGTCAGCAAGGGCCAACGGACCGAACGCCAGCATGCATAGAACAGGAATTGCGCCACGGAACCGAAATAGCTTCATGGACCATACCTCGAACATTTCGCGACTCTAGCATAGTCATCCAGTAGCCCCACAGATTGCAAAAGCTGGCAAATTTGCGCAGGACGCATCCGTGTGCTACACATGATTCATGCCTGATTTTGCTGCTCCTGTTGAACGCCTTATTGATGAATTAAAACACCTGCCTGGAATTGGACAAAAAACCGCGCAACGCCTTGCGTTTCATCTGTTGCGTGCGGCGCCGGAAGAAGCCCTGGCGCTGGCCAATGCAATCCGCGACGCCAAGGAAAAAATCCGGGAGTGCTCCACCTGCCACAACATCACCGACAATGACCCGTGCCATTATTGCGTAGGGGCAAATCGAAACAAAAAAATGATCTGTGTAGTCGAAGAAGCCCACAACATCATGGCCGTTGAGAAAACGCGCGCTTATCAGGGCATGTATCACGTGCTAGGTGGTTCCCTGTCCCCACTCTCCGGACGCGGCCCGGAGCAGCTGAAATTGAAATCGCTGATCGAACGCCTGAAGGGCGGCACGGTTGAAGAAATCATCATTGCCACGAACCCCACTGCCGAAGGCGAAGCGACCGCGGTCTACATTTCCAAACTCCTAAAGCCGCTCGGGGTGCGCGTGACCCGCATCGGAGTGGGCATTCCGGTCGGCGCCGACCTTGAATACGCCGATGAAGTCACCATGATGAAAGCCATGGAAGGCCGCAGAGACCTGTAAAGCCTGCAAGGTCTAGCAGTTAGAAATTGGCACTCTGAATCGCGTTTCCTCACTGCTTTCCCGCCTAGCCCCTGGCAGGCCGATTGCGACTTCCACAGACGGCACCCGCTGAAATTCCGCTGCTAGTACGCCTAGGCCCCTCTAGCCAAGTGTATTTTTTCAGTATAGAGTCTGTTTCCCGCGGAGTCTGTTCCCGCCGCTTGGACCGCAGCCACACTCTGGCTGACAGGAGGTGCGCTATGCCAAATCTGGCGCACTACATGACCCAGTATGATCACGAACACGAGTCTGCCTGGAATAAGTTTTTCCACGGCCTCGGCATCCCCATGATTTTTGCCGGAATTATTCTTCTGGTTCTTATGAAATGGATTTGGGGAACGAGCTTGTTTGTGGGTGGATGGGTGCTCCTGTTTTTGGGCCACCGGATTGAAGGAAATCATCCGGCGTTTTTTCAGGGTGCGGTCTATCTGCTTGTTGGTCCGATATGGGTAGCGAAGGAAGCATGGATGTTCTTGACCGGGACACGCCGTAAGCCAATCGCGGAAACGACTTCAGCGAGCAGTGCGGCGGGCAGTTTGAACAAACAATCGCAGCGATAGTGTGCAAACGCCCGCAAGAAATCTAACAGACGGCGGGATCCATGGATGAGCTGGGCGGAAATTTTGCCGACGAGACCAATGAAATGACGCCGGAAAGCGCAGCAAACGCCAGCACGGAACTTCGGAAGCGGCGCAGTACCCGCATCGTACAAGCTGTTCCCCTGCTGGTGACCGGGGTAGACGCGCTCGGGCGTCCTTTTACCGAGCGCACGTCCACGTTAATTATCAATTGCCACGGCTGCCGCTATCAATCGAAGCACTACGTCCTGAAAAACATGTGGGTGACCTTGGAGATTCCTCATCCAGAATCCGGTCAGCCGGCCAGGAGCGTGCGTGGCCGCGTCGCCTGGATTCAGCGTCCGCGAACTGTTCGCCAACTATTCCAGGTCGCTCTGGAAATTGAAGTTCCCGGCAACGCGTGGGGAATTGCCTTTCCGCCGGAAGATTGGTTTGTGCTCCCCGAGCTTTCCTCGCACCACGCGCAACACCCAGGAGTTCACGGAATTATGGAACCCATGCAGCCTTCAGAAACAGCGCCTTCTGGCACCACCGAGATTCATCTCCCGCTCAGCGAACCGGAGTTACCTGCGGCAATGGGTGCCGACAATGTTCGCGTATTTCCGTCGCCCGCGAGCACCACGGACGCAGCGCTCCAGCTAGGCCGCCAAGTGACGCGTTTAGTCACAGAAGCAAAACAACAAATCAACGCCACGGCCAAAGAAGCGGTCGCTCAGGCTGCCGCCATGGAGCAGCGCGCGGCTTTCGAGCAATGGGAACAGAAATTTGCGGCAGCCCGCGCGGAAGTAACCAATGAAGCTTCGCGGGCGATTGAGAAAATTCAGAGGGAAGCCGAAGGCCATGCCCGTGCCGCTCTGGCCGCTGCGGCAAGAGCATTGCAAAGCGAACTACCGGTCTGGCTGGCTCCGCAACTGGAGCAACTGACGCATGAGCTGACGTCAAAACTCTCACAAGAAGGCGTCGCTCAGCGCGCAGAACACTCTCAGCAGCTGGCCAACGCGGTTGATGATCTCCGTGAACTCTGCCAACGGGCGGAGCAGACCGCGGAACGTCTGAAGTCTCAAGCGGAACAAACAGAAGCACAAATCACCGAGCGCACGGAAGCTGCGACAAGAAAAGCGGAAGAAGATGCTAGGCAGCGAGAAGAAACAATCGCCGCTCAGCAGGACTCGTTCAACATTTCGGCGCATGACATCGAGCAACAGGTAACCACTGCGCTCCAAGTTTCGCAAAGCTCGTGGCATGCGCATCTGGCCAGCGAAATTGAAACGGCGCAGTCGCGTTGGCAGAGCGTCATGGAAGGCACCTTCGCTGCCGCTCAGGAACGCGCCGCAGGAGGACTGATCGAGCACGGCCGCGCCCTTTCTGGTCAATTGCAGGAGGAAATTTCGCGCCACGCCTCTTCCCTCCATGATTCCACCGCAAAGACGGTCTCGGAAGCGGAACAACGTCTGGCTGGTTTGCGGGATGCCGCGCACGAACAGCTCGAGCGCGCTGAAGCCGCGCAGCAAGGAGTCTCGAGCGGGCTTGCAGAACAAGCTCGTTCGCTGACTGCGCAATTGCAGGAAGAAGCTGCGCGTCATGCCGCTGCGCTGCACGATTCAGCGGCAGCGACGATTGCCGAGGCAGAGCAGGGACTCGCCATGTTACGGGACACCGTGCAGGGCCATCGCGAATGCATCGAAGTGGTTCAGCAGGGAGCGGCCGGCGGCTTGGTAGCGCAGGCGCAGGCATTGAGCGCACAAATGGAGGAGGAAGTTGCGCGGCACGCCGCGACGATCGAGGAAACCATCTCGTCCGCCTCGGCGGAAACCGAAAAACGACTCTTCCATTTGCGAAACGAATTGCAGGAGCAGGCGCAGAACCTGGAAGCGCAAATTGTCCGAGCGGCCGGATCGGCAGAACGCATCGAGCATTTCCCATCGCGCATCGAAAGCGCCCGACAGCAGGCCCTGGGCGGCTTCCAGTCGCAACTGGATGACGTGCTAAGCGTCCACCGCAACGAACTGCACCGGCGCTCTGAGGCGCTCTTTGCAGAGATCAACGAGCGTATCCGCGCGAGCTTTGAAAACACCAGTCAGGAAGCTGCAGCGAGTTTTGAGCAAAGAGTCAGCGGGATGATTCAGCCGCACATTTCGCAGTCCGAGGAAGCGATCCACCGCCTGGCCGGCGGGCGGGCCTTACTCGAGGCAGCGCTTAGCCTTCAACAGGATCGCATCCGGTCCACCGCGGATGAGGCTTTTGCCGAATCGCTTGCGCGCTTCAGGGAAAACCTTGGCGGCGTCGAACAAATCCTGCAAGATTCTTCCGAGAGCATCACCTCGCGCAACCTGGCCGAACTGGAAGAAAAGATCGCTGACACCAAGCATCACGCAATCGAAGACCTGATGAAGTCGTCGGAGTGGTACGAGAAGAAGGCGCAAACCCAGATTCAGCACGCCACCGAAAAAGCTATCGAGCAGACGTCGAGCCAGCTGCGCGAAAAGGCGGGAGAAGTCTCCAGCGTCTTCGCCAGCGAGATCGATCACTCCAGCCGCAGCTTTATCGGTCACACCCAAACGCAAATGGAAGAAGTCCTGCGTGAATCGTTTGAACGCTCGCAAGCTCTTTTTGCCGAAGCTGCAGACACGACTGCCGCTGCGTTTATCGATGAAATTCAGCGTACCGCGCGCCACGAACTTGGGGGATTTTCCGAGGAACTCCAGCGTTCGGCCGGCGAAGCGCGCGCCCAGATGGATTCTGCTCGCGCCGAGCACTCTCGCCGAGTTTCCGTCGAGCAAGAAGCATTCTTGAACCGATTCCAGGAAGCCATACAGGGCGTCGTCGAAACCGGAGTAGGCGACGCTTATCAGCGCGTGCAGGGCGGCCTTTCTCCCCTGCTGGAATCCTGGAAGACCATGACGGAAGCGCACCAAGTCGAAATGCGCGGGATATACACACAAATTAGCGAGCAAACCGCCGAACAGTATCGGAACCGTCTTGAGAATGTTTCCAATCAATGGATGCTAGCCACCGTCGCTTCCCTCGACCACCAGTCCCGGGACTTGGTCTCCGGCATCGCGGCCAACGCTGAAGAGAGACTGCGTGAGGCCTGCACGCAGGTGTTCGCGGGGATAGGTGATACCCTGCGCGATCGCCTCCAGGAAATCGCCGCCAGCTTCAATCCGCAACCTCCCGCCGACCCGTCGCCGCTCGCAAAAAGCGCCAAAAGCGGCAGTTAGTTTTCGCATTTGGCCGGATTCCCGGCCCAATTTTCTTCAATTCGCCTCTTCCCTCAGGGCTCGGTATAATAAAGATGTTTATTCACTATGGCCAACCATGCATATTTGCGCGTTTGGACGCGCGACTTTTCCGAAGCCACAATGATTGCGCAGTTCGCCCGGTTCCTGGCGACGACTCCGCTCTCCGTTGCGCAGAGCAATTTCACCGAACTTACCATCCAGCCGATCGACACCACCGAGACTCCCTTGACCTCCTGGGATTTGCGGCCTCTGAAATACGGCGCTGCTGAAGTGGCCGCTGCGGCGATGCAGAATCTCAATTTCGATTCAGCGTACATCGTGTCCGGCAAGTGGGACATCTGGCAGTTTGATGTGGAGAGCCTTAAATACCGGCAGGAACCTGAACCGCTTCTGCTGACCTGTCAGGGAGCGGAGTATGACCATGGCGTGGCGGCCGAAACCGGACACTTCCTGGTCGACCTCGGCTTCGAACATTTTTTCACAGGTCACGGAGGGCTTCTGGCCCCGGGCGCAGCCTCCAATCCATTCGATTCTTCGGATCATCCGATCGAGCACAGATTTCGCCAATGGATGCTGGTACCGGCGAATCTGAAGGAATATCACGCAAAGACGCGCGAAAACATCAAACAACTGTTTAATTGGGTGGAATCCGTCGAACAAGCCTTGCCGGTTGAGCGCAGTGAACTGGTGTCGGAAGGAGAAGAAAACTTTGAAGCACGGCTGGATGCGATTTTGGGCCAGCGTTAGCGCTCTTGCCATCGTCTGCGCGCTTGCAGGCGCTCAATCGCCTTCCGCTTCACGTTCCGTTGCCAAGCGCCGCGTCAATGAATTCACTCTGGCCGGATTGCGCCCTGGAATTGATCGCTCGGCCGCCGCGACTCGCAGATTCAAAGAGCCGCCGACGGGCAAACCAGGAGACGGCCAGCTTGTGTGGGAGGACCAGTGCCGTTCGCAATCTCTTTTTCTGGACGTCGATAAGCAAGGGCGTATTCAGACCATCCGTTTGACCGCCAAGACTCACGGCGGCAAGCCGGAGTGCGGAGAGGCCTCGCGTTCTCGTTGGGCTACCAGTAACGACTTGGCGATCGACGACCCGGCCTCGCGGGTGTTGAAACTTTACGGGCAACCCGACTCGCGGAGTCCTTCCACAAAGGATGGTCAACAGTTAGAATTGCTGTACTACGCATTCGATTGGGCTGGCCCGAACGTGCCACAGGTTATGGAAGTGTTGTGTACGCGGGACAAGGATGGAAAGCCGGGACAAGTAGTGGAAATTACTTTGGCCGCGGCAAGTCTCTGATGGCGATATCCTCGCAAAACGATTGTTCATGTGCTAACAACGGCGCGTCCACACCGTCCTTTATGAGAGTGAGCAGTGCTTTGGGCACCGCTCGGATCCGGAGAGCTCCCCTGAAATCACTATTGGTTTTCTTGGCGTTCGCTATTTTTGCGGCTGGCTGCGGCTCAGGCCCGGCGCCACAGCAATCTCCTGCGCAAAACGAGGCTAAAGCCGCCGAACCGGCCGTACCTGAAGACATTCAGAGTGCGGCGGAGAACTTGCTGGGCCGAGAAACCAAGGTCCTCGCCTTTGGCGACCTTGCGAAAAACGGCAAGCAACAATTTTTGGCGGCGAATGTTATCCCCAAAACTCCAAAAAACAACGCCACTGCAGGTACGATCGTAACGCGTGCTATGGTGGCTGAAAATGACGGGGGCAAATGGTCGGAAGTTTTTCGGTGCGACGAGCACTTGAAAAATCAGAAGGGCTATCTGGGGCTTACACCGCTGGAAACCATCTCAGGCTGGCGCATCCAGTTTGAACAGGATCCGCAAAAAGGTTTGCAACTGTACTTCACCCCGATGAAGGCTGCAGCCGATCCCCATGTGCTGCCGATCGGCGTTCGCTGGAATCCGGCGACCAAGCGATATCAATCTCTGGATCGCGCGTATGAGCATTTCCTGCCCGAGTCCACTAGCCTCGATACGCCGAGGTCGTCTTTGCGATGAGCGCAGCGGCCGGCACCGCCACTGCGCCAGCTCCCCCGAAAAAGGATTTTCGCGGGCTCATTCCGTATTTGCGACGCTACACCGGGCGAATTATCTGGGGACTGGTAGTTGTCGCGTTCATGGGCTTCATCGGAAACGTGTTGCCGCTGGCCACAGGCGTGATGACGGATACTCTGGCTGGCAATCCGGTTCCCTTCGAGCACTCCTCTAGTGTGGGTTCGACTCCGGTCGGTGTTCTTGCGGGTTCTAGGCTGGCCCGTTCGATTCCCTTCTACGCCCCGTCGAGCAGCCACACTCTTGGCATCTACTGCCTCATCATTGTTTTCGCAGTTGCCATCAAAGGACTTCTCTCCTTCAGTGCGCGCTGGACTCTGATTGGCATTTCGCGCGACATTGAATTTGATATTCGCAACGATTTGCTAAAACGCCTGCTGCTTCTGGAACCGGAATTTTACGTTCGCAACCGCACGGGCGAGCTCATGTCGCGCGCCACGAACGACCTCAATGCGGTTCGCATGGTCCTCGGGCCGGGCATCATGTACAGCGCCACCACGATCGTCACCATGTTTCTTGCTATCGCAGTCATGATGACCCTGTCGCCGTCTCTCACGTTGTGGGTTTTGCTTCCTGCGCCCATTGTTGCAGTAGCGGTGTGGTTTTTTGGCAAGACCATTCACGACCTTTACGAAAAAATTCAGGCTGCGCTGGCGACGCTTACGGCTCGCGTTCAGGAAAATCTTTCCGGAGTCCGAGTCGTGCGCGCCTATGCGCAGGAAGCTGCTGAAACGCGCGGCTTCGATGAACCCAATCGCGAATATGTCTCGCGCAACATCCGCCTCATCCGCACCTGGAGCATGTTCATGCCATCGCTCCAGGCACTCATCGGTGTGACGTTTCTGATCGTCTTGTGGCAGGGCGGCCATCAACTGCTCCGCGGGCAAATTTCACTGGGTGCTCTCATTTCCTTCAACGGATACCTTGCGGTTCTCGTATGGCCCATGATTGCGCTCGGATGGGTCACCAATATTTTCCAACGTGGCGCCGCTTCCATGGGCCGTCTGAATTACATCCTCACCGCCCAGCCGCAAATCGATGACCGCAACGCAAAGATTCCCGCCAGCGTTGAACCCCAGGGCGAAATCGAATTCAGGCATCTCACATTCACTTATCCTACCGTTCTCGGGGCGCAGGACGCCAAAGCGACTGCAAACGGAGCGCAGAAAAACGGCAGCGCTTCCCGCGCCATCCTCCATGACATCAATCTGAAGATTCCCGCAGGCTCAACGCTCGCCATCGTCGGCCCGACCGGAAGCGGAAAGACCACTCTGGCGGCTCTCATCGCTCGGCTCTGGGATGCTCCTGAAGGCGAAGTTCTGATCGATGGCCGCCCCATTCGCGAGTGGCCGCTCGTCAGCCTGCGAAAAGCCATTGGCTACGTTCCCCAAGATACCTATTTGTTCGGCGAAACAGTCGGCGGCAACATCGCGTTTGGCCTGCCCACTTGCGATGACGCGCGTATCCGCAATGCCGCGCAAATTGCCAGCCTGGACGGCGACGTGCAGGACTTCGCTCTGCAATACGAAACGATGGTCGGCGAACGTGGAGTTACCCTCTCTGGCGGGCAGCGGCAACGCACGGCGATCGCCCGCGCCATTGCTCGCGATCCGCGAATACTCATCCTGGACGATTCCCTTTCCGCTGTGGATACGCAAACCGAAGAACGCATCCTCGAAGGTCTACACACCGTGATGAAGGGACGCACCACGATCGTCATCGCGCATCGCACCTCAACTGTTCGCGATGCCGATCAAATCGTGGTCCTCGTCGCCGGCACTATCGTCGAATGCGGCACGCATGAGGAACTTTTGGCTCGCGGTGGCTACTACGCGGACTTATACCAGAAGCAATTGCTGGAAGAAGAGCTCGAACGCGCATGAGCAATCAACACGAAGAAGAGGCACTCGGCAAAGCGTACGACTCGCGGCTGATGGCCCGGCTTCTGCAGTATATGAAGCCGTACCGCTGGCGCGTGGTCTTGGCTCTCGCGCTCGTCGCAATCGTTACGCCCCTCGAGCTCGCCCCTCCCATTATTTTCCGCCGTGCGATTGACAGGCTTTTTGTTCCGGCGCTGAATCACTCCTTGCCAGAGACTTCGGCATGGACCGGCGTACTCTGGCTCAGCCTGATTTTCTTGCTGGTCCTGGTTTTTGATTTTCTCGCGCAATACGTACAAATCCGCATCATGCAGCGCGTTGGTCAACAGACGATGTATGACATGCGCCGGGAGATCTTCGGCCACTTGCAGAAGTTGCCCATGTCTTATTTCGACCGCAATCCAGTGGGCCGCTTGGTCACTCGCGTCACCACCGACGTCGACGCCCTGAACGATCTGTTTGCCGCGGGCGTTGTCACCATGATTAACGACTTCTTCTTGCTCGCCGTTATGGCTTGCGTTTTATTCGCCATCGACGTAAAGCTTGCGCTGGCCACACTGGCGGTTCTTCCTGGCATCCTGGTCGTGACATTTATCTTTCGCAAATTTGTACGTGATGCCAATCGGCGCATCCGTACGGCCATTGCGCGTATCAATTCCTTCCTTCAGGAATACGTCTCCGGGATGAGCGTCGTCCAGATCTTCAATCGCGAAGAGAAGGCCATGGAAGAGTTTTCCAAGCGAAATCGCGACAACATGCTCGCCTGGCGTGATGCCATCCTGGCCTACGCTCTGTTCTATCCCGCCGTTGAGTTCTTAAGTTTCGCCACTATTGCCTTGATTTATTGGGCCGGTGGAAACCGCATCCTGCACGGGGCCCTTACTCTCGGCACGCTCACTGCCTTCACAATGTTTGCGCAACGCTTTTTCCGCCCTATTCAGGACCTCAGCGAAAAATTCAACATCTTGCAATCGGCAATGGCCGCCAGCGAGCGGATTTTCAAGCTCCTCGACGAGCCCATCACCATCTCGTCCGATCCAAACGCCATCCCTCTAAAAGAACCGCGTGGGCTCATCGAATTTAGAAACGTGTGGTTCGGCTACACCCACCCTGAAAACCCGACGGACGAGGATTGGGTTCTCCGCGATGTTTCCTTCCGCGTCGAACCCGGGCAAACCATCGCCATCGTGGGTCACACGGGTGCCGGGAAAACCACTCTCATCTCGCTGCTCTTGCGCTTCTATGATATTCAGCGTGGTCAAATCCTGCTCGACGGCATTGACATTCGGGCCATCGACCTGCAGGATTTGCGCCGCCAGTTCGGCATCGTACTTCAAGATTCGTTCCTGTTCACCGGCACGATTGAATCCAACGTCCGTCTCGGCACACCAGGAATTGATCGCAATACTGTCCAGCAGGCTTTGCGGGAAATCGGGTTGGGTGATTTCATGAAATCGCTGCCGGAGGGCGTTGAAACCGCTGTCAACGAACGCGGTTCCACTCTTTCGGTTGGACAACGCCAGCTCATCAGCTTTGCTCGCGCCCTGGCGCACAATCCCCGCTTCCTGATTCTTGATGAAGCCACTTCCAGTGTGGACACCAAAACGGAATTGTTGATTCGCGAAGCGCTGAACCGCCTACTCTCTGGACGTACGGCGCTGGTCATCGCGCATCGGCTGAGCACCATTCAATATGCAGATCGCATCCTGGTCTTCCACAAAGGCCGTCTGCGCGAGCAAGGCGCTCATCAAGAGCTCCTTGCAGAGCGCGGCATCTACTACCGCCTCTACCAATTGCAATACAAGGAACAAGAGCTGCATCTCCCACAGGATGCCACCGACGACGAGGTACCACCGGTTCCGCCGCCGTTCCCGACACCACTTCCGGCAACGGACTAGTTCTCCACCGCGACCATGCCACCCACACCGCTTCTACTCTCCGCCGGCGAAGCAAGCGGAGACATGTATGCCGCGCGGCTGGCAACGGCACTCAAAATGCGCCTGGATGTCGAAATATTTGGCATGGGTGGCCCGCAAATGCGAGCCGCGGGTGTCGACGTCATTACCGACTATTCTGAGGTGTCGGTCGTCGGCATCACGGAAATCCTCAGCCACCTGCCCTCGCTGATTCGCGCCATGCGGCGCCTGGTCTCTGAAGCTGAGCGTCGCAAGCCGCCTTTCGCCATTCTTACCGACTTCCCTGGATTTCACTTGCGGCTGGCGCGCAAGTTGCTCCCGCATGGCATTCAAAACATCTACTACATCTGCCCGCAATTCTGGGCCTGGCGTCCCTGGCGCGTTCGACTGGTGCGCCGCCGGTTTGCCGAGGCCCTCTGCATCTTTCCATTCGAAGAGAAATTTTTCAGGGATGCGGGGGTTCCTACAAAGTTCATCGGCCATCCACTGGTCGGACACGTACAGGAGACAGAAGACCGCGCCGCGTTCTACCGGCGCAATCGCCTCGATCCGGCGTTTCCTCTCGTCACCATCCTCCCCGGGAGCCGCAACTCTGAGCTAAAACAACACATGCCAATTCTCCTAGAGGCGATCGGGGAGATAGCGCGCGACAGGAAATGCCACTTTGTCATTGCGGCCGCGCATCCCGGCGACGTGGCCGTTCTCCAAGCGCAAATTTCATCCTTACCCGCCAGCATCAGCGCCCAGGTGGTCGAGGACCAGACCTACAATGCGCTTGCGGCCGCAGACGCCGCGATCGTTTCAAGCGGAACCGCCACCGTCGAGGCGGCCCTGCTGAATACACCGATGGTCGTCGTCTACCGCCTAACCCCGCTGACTGCCGCATTGGCAAAGCCTTTGGTGCGTACCAGGTTCTTTGCAATGGTGAACCTTATTGCAGGGCGGTTGGCCGTTCCCGAACTGATTCAGAAGGACTTCACCGGCCCACGCGCCGCGCAAGAAATCCTGCGGCTGCTGTCCGACCCCCAGGCAAAATCCTTGTTGCGGGTCGGACTGGAAGAGGTCCGCCAGCGCCTTGGGCCACCCGGAGCGGTTGAAAGAGCTGCCGACGCCATTGTGAATCTTTTGACAAACAGCAAAAGCAACGCGTAGTACGGTGTTTGGTATCCTATATAGGGTTCCTAAGTGACATTCCTTGAAAGGGGTCCGATGGCCCTCCGGCGAAAAGTCTTTGTTGATTTGCGCGCGTTGCTTGGCGTTTTGGCGCTACTTCTGGCTTCCGGCGTCTCTCTGCGCGCCCAAACTGCCCCATCGCCGAGTTTTCTCGCCGAGCACTACGACGTCTCTGCGCACCTCGACAACATCGGTCAAGCCCTCTCTGCAGTTGCCAAAATCGATTTTCGCGCGATGGAAGTTTCCAGCAGCGTCCGTGTAGAACTTCATCCCAATCTGGAAGTGCAAACCGTAAAAACCGCGGACAACAAATCGCTCAGCTTCACCCGTGACCAGCAGAATCCACTCATCCTCATTGTTCCGTTAGGCCAACCGGTCGCCGCCGGAGCACGTGTCACGCTCACTTTTACTTACTTGGGACTGCTCGCGAACGAAGAAAATAGCCCCGTCCCCGGGGTTCGCGCCGCAGTAATCAACAAGGATTACGCCTACCTGCTGCTGCCTGCGCGCTGGTTTCCGCTCACCAACTATCCGGCAAACCGCTACACCGGAACATTTCACTTAAATGTTCCGGACACGTTTGCTGTGGCAGGAACAGGCAAGGCCTCCGCGCCGACCCCCGTAGCTGGAAAATCCGCAGTTGAGGGCGGGCGGCTGCAATACACGTTTGAAGGCAAGACACCCGAGCCGCACGGGACTTTCGTCGCTGGAAATTTGCAGCTCAATCCGAAACAAGCAGAAGGCGTTAACGTGGCGGTGTACGCCCCGCGGGCCGCTTCCGCAAATGCGGCAGACTTTGCCGCTTCGGTCGCGCATTCGATCACAATTTTCTCGGACATGTTCGGCCCGCTGCCCGATCCAGATATGCAAGTTATTCAAATCCCGGACGGCACGTTGCGTGAATTTGCAGCCCCCGGCGTTCTGCTTTTGAGCCAGCGCGCCTGGAACCCACGCGGCAGCGACAAAACCATCGCGCGCCTGGTGGCGTCGCAATGGTGGGGCAACGAGGTTCTTCCCGCGTCTCCTGGAGATGTATGGATCAGCGACGGGCTGGCGCGCTATTGCGAAGCGCTTTACGCGGAACAGAATGCGGGCAAGGAAGCAGGACTAAAGTCGGTAGACGAGTTCGCCGTCGGCTCGCTCATGTTTGAAGACGCCGCACCCATCGCGCAGGCCGCGCGGCTCGCTCCGTATTCTGCCGATTATCGCTCCGTGGTCATGAACAAAGGCGCGATGATTTTCCACATGGTGCGCGCCCAGATGGGTGACGCTCCGTTTAAGTCCTTGCTGCACGGTTTTTACACAAAATACGCGGGCAAGACTGCGCGGAATCAGGATTTTGAGGAAATGGCGATTGCGCAGGTCCAGGGACTTGCCAAGGCCGGCGAGGAGCCCCCCAATCTCCGCGGCTTTTTTGCGCAGTGGCTGAATTCCACCGGCGTCCCGGAATTTACAGTCGAATATGTGGTCTACCGTACGCCAAAAGGCTTCCGGGTTGTCGGGAAGGTGAAGCAGCCGCTCGATACCTTTCACATGCCGGTGGACATTCGCATCGACACGGAAGGCAATCCGGAGCTTCGCACGCTGGATGTTACCGGAACGGAATCGGATTTCACCGTCGAAACGTTTGGACGCCCGAAACCGGGCGGTATCCGGATCGATCCCAACAATTTGATCTTGAAAGGCAGTACGAATTTGCGGGCGCGCGCGGCCATTGCGCGCGGCGAAGAGCTTGCTGAGCTCGGACGCTACTACGATGCTGTCGCACAATATCAGAAAGCACTTTCGATTCAGCCGAACCGTTCCCTTGCCAACTTCAGAATGGGGGAAGCGTTTTTCTACCAGAAAAACTATCAGGCCGCGGCAAACGCATTCCGAGAATCGCTGCAAACGGTTCCAGAGCCGTCAGAAAAGTGGACCGAGGTTTGGGGCCATATTTATCTGGGGAAAATCTTTGATCTCCTGGGGCAGCGCGAGCGCGCTGTCAACGAATACAGCAAAGCGCGGCAGACCAACGACGATACCGGCGGGGCGCAACAGACAGCGGAAAGTCTTCTAAAGAAAGCCTATACCGAAGGTGGAACTTCGGTCGCCACGCCGGGGGCAGCGAAACCGGCTCCCGCGGCGGTGCCGATGCCGGCATCCGGCGAAAGACCGACCCTCAAAAAACCGAATAATTAATCGGCGCCTGCAGCTTCAGACAAAGGGTCGGCTTCGTTTATGCGAGCTTTTTTCCAGGTTTTATCGAACACTTTCTTGGAAGCTTCGTCGTAAAGTACAAAATAGATTGTCTTAAGCGATGTCTCGGTTTTCAAGTGTTGCGCGGCTTCACGCAGCATGATTTCCGCGCATTCCTCCACGGGGAAGCCGCCAATTCCCGTGCCAATGGCCGGGAAAGCAATGGTTTTGAGAGCATGCTCGGATGCCACCCGAAAAGCATGCGCGGTTGAACTTCGCAAGGCTTCCGAGTGAGTCGCTCCCCCGAGCTCCATGCTGGCTGCATGGATAATATGGCGGGCTTTCAAATTTCCACCCGTGGTGATGGCCGCGAAGCCGATTGGAATTGTGCCGATTTCGTTACATTCTCTTTGAATTTTTTCTCCGCCTTTGCGGCGGATCGCTCCAGCGACTCCGCCACCCAGAAGCAAATCGTTGTTGGCAGCGTTGACGATGGCATCGACATCCATTTCTGTCAGGTCGCCCTGTTGAATCACGATTTTGCGCGCCGTTGTTTTCATTTCGCGTTTGGCCAAACTTCCGGGTCTTGGCGGCTCAAATCGGTCGTCAAAAGAACTTCTTTGTTCATTCTGCGAGCAACTGCCAGGCAGGCCGCAACCGTTTCTTCCGACGTGTGCGGAGTCTTGACCAGTTCAATGCGATAAACGGCTGAGTCAACCTCCAGAAAGCGCATACCGACGCAGCGGTCGCGATAAACGGTGACATCGCTAAAATCGGCAATGGAGAGTTTTGTGGTCGTGCTGGCAAAAACCGCTCCCGGCTTTGCGAACTTGTCGAAGATGGTGAACAGCTCCAGTTTCATCTCCAGTTCTTCAGGAACTGTTTCAATTATCAAATCGGCGTCCCGTATGGCGTCTTCGACTTTATTCGCGGTACGGAGAGAAACAAGCCCAAGATTTCTTTGTGTGACATCCGGATAGGGATCTCCTTTGACGCTGTCCTCGAGTTTTCGTTCAATCCACATGGTGCCGTCTTCGAGCGTGGCGGGCGTAACATCTTCGAGGACCGTGGGAATTCCAGCGGAAACCGCCGTAAAGGCGATGGCGCGGCCCGCGGCCCCAGCTCCGATCACTGCAATATTCTTGATTTCCATGAAACTGTTTCCCTTGCAACGAACTATTTCACGATGCGTTTGTAAGCGTCTTCGTCATAGCCCAAAACGACTTGCGAGCCGCGAATTACAACCGGACGACGAATGAGATTGGGCTCCTCAACCATGAGCTTGATCATTTCCGCGCGAGACGGAGGATGATCTTTCATGTTCTGCGAGCGATAAAGTTCGTTGCGGGTGTTGAGAAATTTCGTGTGAATCTCGTCGCCAATCAGTTTGTCAAGCTCATCCACCGAGAGTCGGTGTGTATCGAGATCGCGAAGTTCGAGTTCAGCACCGTGCTTCTCAAGAAATTCCTTGGCCTTTCGGCAAGTGGTGCAAGCTGGCTTCTGCAGAAACTGTATTTTCGTCTTGGCCATAGCAATTCAAGTCCTCAAAGGAATAACGTCCCGACAAGTCGCCCCAGCGCCTGCAAAATATGACTTCTCAATAACGCGGAACTTTGGAATCAACCTCGGCAGACCAACGATCTATCCCTCCAGACAGAGACCTGGCGTTTTCAATTCCTTGGCCACGGAGCCAAACGGTCACATCGAGACTACGCATGCCGTGGTGGCAGTAGCAGATTACGTCGTCACCGGTATCAAGCGACTGCAGATTTGCTGGGATGGTGCGCATGGGGATGAGCTGCGAGCCTGCGATGCAACAGGTAGCGTTTTCCCAAGGTTCGCGGACATCGACCAGAATGAATCTGTCGCCACGGGTAAGGCGTTCTTGAAGCTCCTGGGGGGTGATCTCCAGATTGCTCAGCTCGGTGGTCATAGACGACTTTAGTATGTTCCGTAGAGCCGGTCATTTTCAAGCTGGGGCGGTTCGGGTCTCCCGGCGAAGCGGAGGGAGCAAACAGAAGCGAGGCGGCCGACTTCTGCCGCCTCGCTCTTTACAACGGGTGGTTGGTCGTCTTAGTGGCCGCCTTCCTGGTCGCAGTCACCGTGAAAATCGAACAGGTCAAAGAGGTCCCCGATGGCTGGAGTGTTGCGGGGAACATACGGATTGCCGTGGTCGGCAATGGGATTGGGGTAGTTGTCCCGGCTGCGATGGGTGACCGGGCTCAAGCGCCAATTTCTCTCGATGAACTTCAATATCGACACGTGGTCAGTGTAGTCATGCGAGATGTGACCGGCTTCGGTGTAGGGGGAGACGACGATGAGAGGAATGCGGGTGCCGTCGCCGAAGAAGTCGAGCGGTTGCACGTAGCCCGAGTCGTAGTAGCCGCCACCTTCGTCAAAGGTGATGAATATGGCGGTGTCTTTCCAGAGTTCCGGATTGGCTTTCACGGCGTCCACGATCTTCTTGGAGTAGCCTTCAAACAGATTGAGTTTTGAAGAGGCGGGATGGCCATCGACCAATCCGCTGGGCTTAACGAAAGAGACGGCTGGCAAAGTGCCGTTGGCGATGTCGGTGTAGAGATTGGCGGTGTCCTGGAGGTGTGCCGTACGAACCGCCGAGTTGGTCATGATGCTGGTGTCGTACTGAAATGGGTTGCAGATATTGCAATAGATGTCTGCCGGATTCAGGAAGTACGGATCGTTTACGTTCAAATTCCAATGATCCCCGTAATACTTCCAGGAAATCTTCCTGTCCAGCAATTCGTCGCCGATGCTGCGAACAGAGGTGGGAGGGATTGTAAACACCGTGTTGTGTTCGCTGGTATCCGTGGAGGCGTTGTTCCCGTTCGCGAAATACCCCGGGTTGTAGTTGTTCAAAAGATAGTAGTGGTTGCGTTCGCAGTTAGAATCGATGGGACGCGGGAGCGATTTGAGATAGTTCACGACGGTCGACACACCGGGCTGTGAGGAATCCGCGCAATCGCTGTAAGAACCGCCGCCGAAGAAGGCCGACGAGCCAGCCGAGCCGCCACCGTAGCCGTCTTCGGCGTACCAGTTATTGGTTCCCTTGGCCGGATTGGGGTTTTCAATCTCGTCAACTACGCCCTGGCTGATTGTACCTTTGGCAACTTCCACATTGTGCGGAGGAACTTGCGCGTGGCCCTGGCCATCGCTGAACCAGATCAGATCGCCGTGGCCGAGCATGATATGGTTCGCGCCGGTTCCGCCCTGCACCGATTGGTGAAAGTTGTCGCTCATCGCATAGTTGTCAGCGAGGCTTTTGAAGTATGGAACGTCACCGTGCTGCACGTTGTAAAAGCCCAGTGCGGTCGAGCCTTCGCCAGTGGTCACCGCGTTGTCAGAAAAGTCCGTGCTGAAGTTGGCAGGTTGCGGCTTGCCGTTGGTGCCGGCACCCACGGTAACTTCAACCCAGGAGAACAATTTGGAATCGCAGCCAGAAGGATTTTTTCCAGTGGCCTGATCGCGACTGCAATTCAGCTGCTGCCACATTTGATAGAAACGGTGTACAGGGCTTGCAGCGTAAGCGTCGTAGGGAATGCCGGGGGTCAGCTGAAAAGGGCCGGCTGGAAGTCCGGTGACGTTGGGAATACGGGTGTCGGGAGTTGCCGCGTCCAGCCCCGTGCCTCCGGTTGTCAGGAATTGATAGTAGTCAGAGGGCAGACCATTTTCAACGGCCTGAGCAGCGGCTACGGAAGTAATAAAGGGAGTCTTGGGACCGCCGGCAAGGGGAGCGGGAAGGTTGTCATTGGGGAACAAGGAAGTTTTCGGACTCAGCAAAAAAGGATCACTGCCGCTATCCTTCGCAGAGAGCTGGTGCGCCTTGTTGAAATTCGGGCCAGGGGTCCCATCACTATTGACAATTCCTTCTGAAAGCAGATTCCAAACTTTTTCGCCACGCTTCGGTTGGTACGTAGCAAAAACATGGTCAAAGCTCCGATTCTCCCCGATGATTACGATCACGTGCTTGACGGGAGTGCGGGTATCGGGATGCTTGCTGCCTTGGCCGTCTCCGTGTCCCTGATCGTCTCCAGGTCCCCCACCATGGTCGTCATCGCGCCCGTGATCATGATCCTGTGCGTAGCCCGGTACATGATCATCATTTGCCTTTGCCATCGGCGCACCGAGGGCAAACTGCAAAAGCGCAATGGAAGTCAGACCAATGCGCAGTCCTTCTCGAGTTTGGGACAAGATACTCTTTACATTCATCTAGGTTTCTCCTCTTTCTGGTCAGGGCCGGGCTCCGCGTAGGACTTTTATCTCTCCCTTGTTGTCCGGATGTTTTTTTCGTGTGAATGCATCATCAAATTGCGTACTAAAACCTACTCGCCGGGCACCGGGGCCGGCCCGCCCTTCCGCGCAAATGCCAACGAGCGGTTCCGCGGGAGCTTTCCGGCTTTTGTCTCTGCGGAATTCCCGTCTCTCATTGTTTGGTGGTTTTCTGCGAAGGTTGCGTGGTGAAAGTTTGTGGGGTTGTATTATTTACCTTTTCCGGCGGTACAACTTGGATCAGCGCCATCATCCCGTTGTCTTCGTGCTCCAAAAGATGACAGTGGTATACAAAAGTTCCTATCGTATTAGGATCACGGAAATCCATCCGCAGCCGAACGCTCGGATATTGCAGTGTCCTGTCATTAAAGTACGGAACGTTGACGGTATCTCGCAAAAAAGGCTCGTTGATCGGCACCCCTGACCAGGCCATGAGTTGAAAATGAATTTGGTGGATATGAAAGGCGTGCAACTCCGAAGATCTGTTTTCAATGATCCAATCTTCCACATCGCCTTGTTGGACGACGATACTCGGCGCGTTCGATCGAGGATCGTATGCCGTTGGTGTCTGACCCTCGACTGTGATGTAGAACGTCGTGGCGCTGTTGGGATTGTTGGGATCTTCCAGCTTTTCAGAAAAATATAATTTCCTCACGTGCGCGGGCTTCACGCTTCCCAGCCAAGGCAGCGCCGAAGGTGGAAGAGGGTCGGGCGATGCTGCCAGGATAGAGCGGGGCTCAGGAGCATCTTCGGCAGAAACGATCGCAGCCAGAGCGCGATTGGGATCATTTTCTCCGCCCGGGCCGGTATCCACCGTCCGCGTCACCAAAAGCGCTGGCACGCCGGTCGGTGGCCCGCTGACAACGAATTCTACCCTGGCGCCTGGTGGCACCCCGACATGGCTGGTCCATTCAATTTCATTCGCACCGCTGCCCTTTTGATTGATTGGCACGCCATCGATGGCGACAACGCCCAGCATTTGCGACGCATGCCGGAAAAGAACTGCGAGATTCAAATAGGTTATGGCCGAGGCATTTAAGACCCGCCAAAGCTGGCGCTCTCCTGGTTTTATGCGAATGGTTGCAGGAATGTAATCCGGATAGGGGACCGGGACAAAATTCAAGGAAAGATCTTTTGCCGGTTTGCCAAACCCCATGCCATTGTTCGCAGCGTCTCCGTCGCGGTCGAGCAGCATGGGAGGTACGACCGGTTCACTCTTCGCTGGCGGCGCATTCGGATTCAGCAAATCCTGGTCGCGAATCACCAGCACCCGCTCCGGTAGGCCAGCTAGTTCGCTGTTGGCTCGTTCGATTCCCTCCACGATGAGCGCTCCGGAAGCCCCGCCCAGCACTTGCGCTTTGCTGAATCCGTGAATGTGCGGATGGTACCAATAAAGTCCCGGAGGTTCATTGGCAGGTACGCGAAATCGGTATTCGAATGCCGGATCATCGGGCTGGATGGAAGTTTTCAGAACTTCATCTTGATGACAAACCGACGGAATTGTGAGCCCGTGAAAGTGCAGATTTGTCGACGTGACCGTCATAAATCCGCCGGCGCAGGGGTCGGAGTCCCGTTCCGAGCCGGGATGAATATGGGCTTGACTGGGAGCATTGGCAGCCTGGCGGGTCACGCCCAGGTCGTTTTTCAAATGGAGGATAAGCAGGTCGCCGGGATGCAGTCGCAGGGTGGGAGACTGGCTGCCGTCGCCGAGGAGATAACAATACCTGGTTGTTCCATCCTCGTCCTGAAAGTTGTGGACAGTCAGGGCCACTTGCAAAACGCCATTTTCACTTCGCAGGTCCCTCGGCTCGGGGACTTCGCTTCCAATCGCTGGTCGCGGGCAGGTACTCTTTTGGATCGCTTCTTGCGCACGAAGACCGGCAACAAGAGGGGACAAGAATAGGCCGAGCAATATCAGGAAAACTCGTTTTGCTGTTGCGTGGGTATGCCAGTTCGCTGGAACGCTTGCCGGACGAAAATACACTCTAAGGGCCCCAATCGTGGCTGGTGGCGACGATTTTGTCCAAACGCGAAGGATATCGAACAATCGTTAAAAACGGGTGACAGGGAGATGAACGTTTCCTTATCTCTTTTGCGCGGGAGCGCGAAGAATCCTGTGGAAAATCACAAGCTCAATTTCAAGGAAACTTAACTTTGCTGTCACAAATGCCGGCTAGGGTCCTGAAGGATTCTAAAAACCAAAGGGGAAAACGGCTTACCATGAAAAAACTTCTTGCGCACGGGCTGTTGCTGGCCGGCGCTTCCGTATTGTTCGCAGCGCCGCACGCTAGCGCTCAAATCGTGCTGTTGGCCAAAGGAACTCTTACGGGTTCGCGTGCAGGCGCAAATAAGGACCTTTCCGGGTTGAACAACACCCTTGAAAACGGCGTGCCAGCAAATTTGTTGGGAGGATTGGGTTCGGGCATGACGTATTTGTCCGGAAACACGTTTCTAGCGATCCCTGATCGCGGCCCGAACGCGGTGAGCTTTAACGCACAGGTGGACGACACGGTTTCCTACATCGCGCGATTTCACACCATCGAGATGAAGCTGGAACGGAATAGCACGGGAGGCGGGCTGCCGTTTACATTGTCGCCGGAGCTGAAGGCGACGACTTTGTTGCACGCGTTTCTGCCGCTGAACTATGGTTCGGGAACCGCCTATGGCCTGAAATCAGGGCGTCCGGAGCAAAATAATATTTTCCGCCATTATTTTACAGGTCGTTCGGACAATTTCGATCCGAATCGCAGCTCGCAAGATCCGCTGGATGCGCGTTTTGATCCGGAAAGTATTCGCGTCTCGAACGACGGATTTACGGTTTTTATTTCCGACGAATACGGCCCGTATGTTTATCAATTTTTGCGGGCAACGGGCGAGCGGTTGCGCGCCTTCCGGATGCCGGATGAATTTTTTGTGAACAGCCCGGCACCGACGGGCGACGGGGAAATCGCCGCCAATACTACAGGAAGAACGCCGAACAAAGGAATGGAAGGCTTGGCGATTACTCCGAATGGCAAGACTCTGGTGGGGATGTTGCAAGCGGCGACAATTCAGGATGCCAATCTCGGAGGGGTCGCTGCCAACTTGCTGCGATTCGTCACGATTGATATCGCGTCGGGTCGCACCACGCACGAATACGCGTATTTGCTCACTACGGGGTCGGGTGTCAGCGATATCACAGCGCTGAACGATCATGAGTTCCTGGTGGATGAACGGGACGGCAAGGGCCTGGGCGACGGGAGCAAGGCCAAAGTGAAGCAGATTTTCAAAATCGACATAGACGGCGCCGTGGACATTCAAGGGATGGATGGCTTGCATGCGGCGACGTACGGCGTAACTAAGAATCCGAAGCCGTTTCTGGACATAGTTGCTGTGTTGACCGCCAATGGCATCACGGTAGACCAGATTCCAGCAAAGCTGGAAGGAATTACGTTTGGGCCGGATGTCGAATACCAAGGCCACACGATGCATACGTTTTGGGTCGCCAACGATAACGACTTCCTGCAAGATTTCAGCGGACCGGGAACGAATCCGAATCAATTTTTTGTGTTTGGATTTACGGATGGGGACCTGGGCGGATCGGAGTATGTGCCGCAGGGGCAACGACGCGGGCCGTTTAGCTGGTAAACGATCAAAAAGCAAAGGCGCCTTGCGGCGCCTTTGCTTTGCAATGTTCAGTTTTTCAAGCCGCGTGGTCACATGCCAGCTTGAACCTGCGGCAGAGTTTTGGCGACAAATTCTCTAACTTTCCAGCTAATTTCGTCCCGCACCTGCCGGAGAACTTCTTTTCTTTGGTCCATTGAGCCATTTACTTTTTCCGGATCGATCAGATTCCAGTTGAGAATATTCCGAGTGAAGGGCCAGACCGGGAATTTTTCTCTGGAAGAGTCGCACACCGTCACGACGTAGGAAAAATGCTCTTTAAAAAACTCTCCGATAGCCTTGGGATGCTGAGTCGAAATGTCCACCCCCACTTCCTTCATGACTTCGCAGGCCAAGGGTTCGGCTTGCGGCGATTCAACCGCCGTGCTCGCCGCGACGAGCTTATCTCCCGCGAATGCGCGAAGAAAACCTTCGGCGATTTGGCTGCGAGTGGAATCCCCTGTGGAGAAGAAAAGGACTTTCGGTTTGTGATCCATACTGGTTCTCCTCTCTGGGGTACTAGTAAAGCCCGCGGATACCGGGGCCGCTATCGGGAGAACAGGGTACGGGGCACTAGCGTCGCATTTTGCGACAATTGGCCTGGGCTGCGTTCATAAACACGCATGGCACAATCAGTTCACTTACCCTGGAACTTTGCCGGGCGCTTTTCAAAAAAGGCCTGGATTCCTTCCAGGCAATCTTCGGAGTTGAAGGTGCGGAGCTGCTCGTGCACCTCCTGTTCAAGGGCATGGGAAATCTCGGCGGTTCTGGAGGCGAACAGAGTTCGTTTGATGGCGCGGAGAGAGAGCGGCGGGCCGAGCAGAAGCTTTTGCGCGAATTTAGCGACTTCGGATTCGAGTTGGGCGGCGGGAACGATTTTGTTGACAATGCCCAGGTCGAGGGCTTTGCGGGCGTCGATCATTTCTCCGGTGTAAAACATCTCGGCCGCCCTCGCCGGGCCTATCAATTCGGGCAGGAAATAGGTTCCCCCGTAATCCGGGAACAGCCCGACCTTTACGAAATTCTGACCAAAAACGGCTTCTTCAGAGGCGATTCGGATGTCGGCGGCAAGGGCGATATTCATGCCCGCGCCTGCGGCAGCGCCATTTACAACTGCGATAACGGGCTGCGGCATAGTCCTGATTTTCAGGACTGCCTGCATTCCCCCGCGGAGAAGTGGTTCGAGTTCTTTGGAATCGCCGGATTCCCTACCCTTACGGATAACTTCAAGATCGCCACCGGCGCAGAAAGCTCGTCCGGCGCCGGTAATAATTACCAAGCGGACGGATTCGTCTTGCGCCAGCTTCAGGATTGTTTTGTTGAATGCCGTGGCCAACTCATTGTTGAGAGCGTTGAGCTTTTCAGGACGGTTGAGAGTTACGGTGGCCAAGCCATCTTCGATTTTTTCCAGGACGACGGAGTTTTCCTTGGCGGGTAGTGAGTTTTCGGTCATGGCTCTCTCCTGTTGGCTAAACGTTAGAGTCGCACGAACACGAGCTCGTTGCACCGGTTGTGGTCGCGCGGCGAGGAAGAGCACGCGCTGGTATTGGGTTACCGGACCGGGTCTGCCTACGGCGGCCACGGCTCGCCTCAGCAGGCGACCTTTGCAGGGCAAGCGCACTCGGGTGGCGGGTCCGAAATTGCCGGACTAGACAGATTTGCTTTGGCGTTCTTTTTCGGTACGGGTGACCAACTGCATTAGCTTTCGGAAGTGAAGGATTTTCTCGCTCTTGCTGCCGGACGCGCTAGCACCCGCGGTTGAAGGCAATACGTAAACACGTGCGCCGTAGAGAAGCTCTTTTTGAATGCCATACTTGCATTTGCGTTGGGAAAACTGTTCATAGGGAAGTTTGCCGTTAAATGCGACGACATGGGGAGTGAACTCTTCGAGCTTTTGCGAGAGAACGATGCGGCCTTCGGCGAAATCTTCGCGCTTTAATTCTTCGACAGTTTTTGTTGGGCGCTTTACCAAATCAGTAAGTCCGATGCCAAATTCAATGACCCGCTTATCGTCGTGGTGATCGAACGGTTCAGGAACCGTGCCGCTTTCAAAAAGTATGGGCCAAAATTCGTTATTGCGGCCGGCATAGTAGTGCCCCACGCGGACCGATGATTCCGTGGGGTTGCATCCGACAATCACCAACTTCATGCCCTTTCGAAGGTGGTCCGGCAGGGTCTTCATAGTCCTAGTGTTGCTCATTTTTGGCGGCTGAGGTCAAGAATTTCGTTGGGTTGAGAGGTAAGAGTAGCTTGCCCAATGGATACCTCCGGCCGCTTGGCCGGTCAGCGCAGTCGGTAACTACTTACTCTTTTCTGAATCCGAGCGATATCTGGGTTCATCCAAGAGGAAGGACAGCAGAGGAGAATCAGTGCTCTGTGCTATGGTTATGAGCGAGAACAGTGGGAGGCGGCCAGCGACTGGCCTGTCCAGCTTATTGAGCACACCTAATCCACATCGCTTGACTTCGACGGTGGCGCGCGAAGACGAACACCTGCTGGTGGCGGCCGCCAAGGCTGGCGATGTCGGTGCGTTTGAAGAACTGGTAAACCGCTACGAACGGAAGATTTTTCGGTTGACTATGAATATCACCCGTAACCGGGAAGACGCCGAAGACGCGATGCAGGACGCTTTCATGAAGTCCTATTCCCATCTGAAAGATTTCAATGAGGATTCGCGATTTTATACCTGGCTTGTGCGCATTGCCGCCAATGAGGCGCTGATGCGGCTGCGAAAACGGCGTCCCAATCAGGTTTCTCTCGACGAACCAGTGGAAACCGATGAAGACTTGGTACCACGCGAGATCGAGGATTGGGGACCGAGCCCCGAAAAGCAATTTGCTCAGTCGGAGATGCAGGAGATCCTGTCTGGAGTGATCGACACCCTGGAGCCGGACTTCCGGACCACGTTTGTGCTGCGCGACATTGAGGAGCTTTCTACTGAAGAAACCGCCAAGGCACTTGGAATTTCGGTGCCGGCAGTGAAATCGCGGCTTTTGCGAGCGCGGTTAAAATTGCGGGAAAGACTGAACCGATATTTTCGGCGGGGTGGCGTAAATTGAATTGTGAGACTGTAATTCGCGAGCTTTCCAATTACCTCGACGGTGACTTGAGCGTCTCGGTGAAACTGGAGTTGGAACAGCATTTGAAAATTTGCAAGAATTGCACACTGGTAGTCACGCAGACCAAGCATACGATTGAAGTTTTCTGCGATACAGAAGTTGCGGATTTGCCCGCTGAGGTGAAGTCGCGTTTGCATGAACTTTTGCTGCGAAAAATCGGAGAAGCACGAAGTTAGGTTCTCGAGTCAGCTTTTTGCCTCTTCAGACCAAAGCGGCAATTCCCTTCCAAGTTTTCGCTCTTTTGCCAACGCGTAGACTTTCATAGCGACCGCAAGATCCCAAGCGGCGATACCATTTGACTTAAAGAGCGTAACTTCAGCGTCGCTAGTCCTTCCGGTAGCTTTCCCTGCCACAATTTCGGAGAGTTTTTTGACTCCAGTCCAACAGGACTCGTCGCCGTGGAACGCAATAATCAGGTCGCCAGCTTCCTGGCGCGATTGTTCAATGGAATCGACGACGATGACATCCGCGCTGGCTACGGCTTCGTTGTCGAGTTCCCGTTTGTGGGCGTGATTGGCGCCAATGGCATTAATGTGCGCGCCATGAGCCAGATCGGAACCGTTGACGATGGGGTGTGAAGTGGTAGTGGCAGTGGAAACGATATCCGCGCCGCGAACCGCTTCAGCAGCAGAACCGACCGAATGAAATGGAATCCCCAGGCGCTCAGACATCTCCTTACAAAACGCATCGCGGCGGGCGGCATTGCGTCCGAAAGCGCGAACGGATTCCAGTTTTCGAACTGCGGCGACGGCTTCAATTTGCGTGCGCGCCTGGCCGCCGGTGCCAATAATCGCAGCAACCTTTGCATTTCCCCGAGCCAGGTATTTTGTGGCGACGCCGGAAGCGGCACCCGTGCGCAACTGGCCCATATAGTCTGCCTCGATAAGTGCAACCAGATTGCCGGTGGACACGTCGTAGAGCGGAACGAGAAATCGTACCTTTCCCTTCACGTAGGTGTATTGCTTCATGGCAATGAAGCCTGCGGTGAGGTCCACGGCCGCCATGTAATGAAAATATCCCGCGCCGGGAAGCTCGAAACGGCGGCGCGGATGCACCACAACTTCTCCGGTGGTCTGCTTTCGAGAAATCTCCTCAACCGCCTCAAGGGCCAGCGGCATCGTCAAAAGTTTGCGGACTTCCCCTTCGCTGATGTGCAGCGTCATTCCATGGCTCTCCGGGTGCTTTTACCGATTCTACAGGTGAGCGGCGGAATTCCGAAACGCAGACAACGCAAACCGGTAGTGTGCCGTGCTGAAGGCCAGGCGACGGCAACTCATTTTTTCCCGCGCTTCCCAGCCGTGGAGGAGCTTTTTTTCATCCCTGGCTCGGCTTCTCGGATACGCCGGACAACGGTTTGGATGAGCCTGTAGACGTGTTCTTCTTTGTCGTCATACATCACGTGAAAACGAAATTCGGGCTCATTCTTGGGCCCTTTCAGGAGACGAATCGGCAATTGACCACAGAGGTCGTTCTCAATGAAGGCGGTTTCGTAGCGCGTCTTTCGAATATTCCAGGTATAGACACGGAGTGTTGTGAAATCACAGGGCTGTCCTTCTGCTCCGCGAGCGGCGGCGAGAAGATATTGAGATTTGTCGCCGGAAGGGTCGGCCGCCTTGTTCAGTTCAAACCAGGCAATTGGTCGAATGTTGGAGGAGGCGGCGCCTTCGCGAACAGGATCCGGCAGGTCCAGTTCAATGAAGCGCCCGATGACCCAGCCAGCGATGGGGATAGTTTGATCGCCGGGTTGGGTAGTGGTGTTGCTGGCGGCGTTGCGTGAAGCGTTTTCACCGGGTGGTCGGATGGCAAGCCCACGGACAAGAAACCAGTCCTCTTTCTTGGTCTCCTGAGATTCGCTCGCTGCTTCTTTTTCTTCACTGGTTTGGGCCCAATCCGCTGCGGCGCGCCCGACGATTTCGACAGGAATACCTCGACCAAATTGATATAGACGATGCTCTGTACGGCCTGGCTCAACGCGAAGATTGGTTGCGACCTTGGTTCGGCCACGCGCTTGGACTGTCATGCCTTTGGCCTTGGCGAGAAGAACGGCGCTGCGCTGCCAAAGTGCGGGTTCCATCAAATTACGGGCATCAATCCAGCCAAGAACATTGTTGGAGGTGCGAACTTTTACGTTGTCATTGCGGCGGGCAATCAGTTCTACATGATCGCCGTAGTGGAGTACGTCGATCGGCTCGCGAACTTGTGCTACGCCGCTCCATAGCGTGACGCTGCGCTCGCTGATGTACGCCTCTCCGATGGTTTCGTGTTTGGGCCGAAAAAACCAGGCTAGAATCGCAACCAGACAAAGCAGCGGAATGGCAAAAAGCAGCTTGCGCTTCATGTGACGATTCCAAACATTTGCGCGGCGCAATCGGAAGGAATCAATTCACTCGCAAAATCGGCAGACTTCATGAGAATAAGAGCCTCTTTGACCTGAAAAGATTGTACCTGAAAACGGCGGTCGCCCCGGGCAGGCGAAGGTCGAATTGCTTTTCTGCTAAAATGCTGCGGTGCGGAGAAGTGTTTTGCTCTTGCGCGGAGGGTGGGGATGAAGGGCTTAAATGCGCTACAACCGCTGGGACTTTTTTTGCTGAGAGTGGCGCTGGGGATTATTTTTGTTTATCACGGATATCCGAAAATAGCTCATGCCGGCGGGCCGATGCAGGGGTTTTTCGTGCAGCATGGACTGCCGGGTTATTTTGTCTATGTAGCGGGAGTTCTGGAGGTATTTGGAGGTGGATTGCTGCTGCTTGGACTCTTTACACGTCCCGCGGCTTTGCTTTTAGCGATTGAAATGGGTGTGGCCATCTGGAAAGTGCACAGCAGCGGCGGCCTCTACGCGGTGCACAACTATGAATTCCCGCTCGCAGTAGGAGCCGCGTGCTTCGCGCTAGCAACCATTGGCGCTGGCATGCTGTCGGTTGACCATGCAGTCTTCGGCGAAGGCGGCAGCCGCAGTCGAAGCGTCAAGAATCCGAAGAAGTAATTGGTGCGTCGCTGCCAGACGTCAGGGAGCAGCGACCGGCGTTGTTTCAACCGCTGTCACACCCGTGGGACCGAGCGGCAAGGCAATCCACAGGATAATGTAGGTCAGAAAGCCGACGCCGTAAATGAGGAACAGTATCAACGCCACAATGCGAATGACTGAAGTTTCAACGTCGAAATAATCCGCAAGACCGGCACAAACACCGCCTATTTTCTTGTCATTGCTCGAGCGCACCAATTTCTTCGGTGCCCGGTTGGAATACGCAGGCGGGACGCTGCCGGGTTGTCTGGCGCCGCAGTTATAACAGTAGTTCGAGGCAGCGATGATTTCCTTCTGACAATTGGGGCAAGTCATCATTTCCCTCCACAGGGGCCGGGCTTTGCAGGCTCTCTGAACAATATACGAATAACGAATACCAAATGTTTCGTCAATACCGGAATAAGATGAGCCGCAAATTCCGCCTAGTACTCCAGTAACTGCTTGATAGCGTTCGTGATATGGCTGGTTTGCGGAAGGATTGCGTCTTCGAGTTTGGGCTGGTAGGCGCAGAAGGTGTCGGTCGCGGCGACGCGCCGGACGGGGGCGTCAAGGCTGGAAAAAAGTTCGTCGGCAATGCGGGCTGCGATTTCAGCGCCATAGCCCCAGCTGAGCATGTCCTCGTAGGCGATGAGGACGCGATGGGTTTTGGATACTGTAGCGGTTATGGCTTCCCAATCGTAGGGCGACAGAGAGCGCAAGTCGATAATTTCGACTGAAATGCCTTCGCGCTGCAACTGTGCAGCAGCAACCTCGGCGCGGTGGACGACGGCGCCATAGGTAATGATGCTGGCATCCGTGCCCTCTTTTACGAGACGCGCTTTGCCAAAAGGAACGGTGTAATCGGGGCCGGGATATTCCGAACGGTTGTAGGGCTGGCGGTAGAGATGTTTGTGCTCGAGGAACATGACCGGGTCGTCGCAACGAATCGCGGTGCGCAACAGGCCTGCAACGTCGAGGGCTGTGGAAGGCATGACGACGCGCAATCCGGGGCAATGCGTGAAGATCGACTCCCCGCTTTGGCTGTGATAAACCGCGCCCCCGGTGAGGTACCCGCCGATAGGAACGCGAAGAACGACCGGGCACTTGAAGGTGCCGTTCGAACGCCAGCGCATGACACATAGTTCATCGCGAATCTGCATCATGGCGGGCCAAATATAGTCGAAGAACTGAATTTCGGCGACCGGTTTTAGTCCGCGGCTGGCCATTCCGATGGCACGGCCTACGATGCCCGCTTCGGCGAGAGGCGAGTTGAAGACGCGATCGTTGCCGTATTTGCGTTGCAAGCCAGAAGTGGCTTTGAAGACGCCGCCCTTCCCTTTTACGTGCTTGAGATTTTCTTCCTTGCTGACGTCGGCGACGTCTTCGCCAAATACCGTTATGCGTTCGTCCCGTGACATTTCGTCTGCGAGCGTGGCGGAAACCATCTCCACCATGGTCTTTTGCGCTCCATGAAATTGTGGTTGTGCCTCAAACGCGGCGGAAGTTGGGTCGACCTCCGCGGAATAAACGTGCGTGTAGATGGAATCGATGGACGGCTCTTCGGCCGCTAGGGCTTGGTCAGCAGCTTCACGAACTTCGCGGTCGACCTCTTCTTCGAGCGATTCGATCTGCTTTTGATCGAGAATGCCTTCGCGCACCAGATAGAGTGCAAATTTTGAAATGGGATCGCGGCGAGCTTCCTCTTCGCGTTCCGCAGAACTCTTGTAAAGCTTTTCGTCGTCGGATAACGAGTGTGAATAGGGACGGGTGACATGCGCGTGAACGAGGGCCGGGCCCCGCCGCTCGCGGCAATATTCCGCAGCTTCCTTACAGACCGCATAGCTTTCCAACGGATCGGTTCCATCGCATTCAGCAACATGTAAGCCCGGGAAACTGCGTGCGAGGTTCGAGATGCTGCCGCCTGCTGTCTGCACTTCGACGGGAACCGATATGGCGTAGCCATTGTCTTCGATCAAGTAAAGCAGAGGAAGTTTCTTGGAACATGCAGCGTTGAGCGATTCCCAGAATTCGCCTTCGCTGGTCGCGCCGTCGCCGCCGGAAACATAGACAATTTCGTCGCGGTCGTGACGGACGTATTCGCCAAGAGGAGCCTTTTTGGCTTGCGCCAGAGCTTTGGGATGATCCCCGAAGTAAACCGTGGATTCTGCCGCGCCCACGGCTTGCAAGAATTGGGTACCGGTGCAGGACGAACGATTCACGATGTTCCACCGGGGATGCCCCCAGTGCGAAGGCATCTGTCGACCACCGGAGCTGGGGTCGTCTTTCGCACCAACAGCCTGCAGCAACGTCTCTAGGGGCGTGACGCCCAACATCAGGCAAAGTGCCCGGTCGCGGTAGTAGGGATAAATCCAATCGGTTCCGGGACGAAGAAGCAACCCCATAACCGCAGTGACTGCTTCATGGCCTGCGCTGGAGATTTGAAAGTAGATTTTGTTTTGCCGCTTGAGTTGAATTTCGCGATCATCCAGCTTGCGGGAGAGATACATCGTGCGGTAGATGCGGATGAGAGCTTCGTGATCGAGCCCTCCTAAACGGGGTGAGTCAAGCTTGGCAACTTTTGCGCGCGTTTGTAACGCCATTCGGTGAGCCCTCGCACTTAAGTACAGAGTCTGGCCTGCCACGAATGCTAATTATACCGGAAAGCTTCATGACGAAGAATTTGGGGGGGATATTGGGCGCGCAAAGCTGCAACAAACTTAGGGCGTGGGCAAGACCCCGTGGGCTTTCATCCAGTCCAATTGTTTCTTTTCGATATTTCGATCGTTTACTGTGGCTGCCGCTAACCCTTGCTTGTCTCGGGGGTCCACATCATCGGCAAAACGCGGGATTTTGTGCCAATTTAAGCCATCGAGAATCTGCAAAGCGGTCTCGTTGATCTTCCCGGTTAGCGCTTGAAAACTCTGCGCCCCGAAAGCGGCGCTGGCAAATCTGGGCGCTCCCAAGTAACCAGGCCAATTTGGCTTCTCCGCAAGGCTGTAGAGCTCAATAAAATTTTGGCCGGTCCAGGACGGAGCTTCGTGGATATCAGCGCGCACCAGGTCCGGGCGCAGGAACATCATCTGGCTGGTTTCGTTGGCATCTCCGTGTACAAGTATTCCGTTCTCTGTAATTTGTTCTGGCGTGAGAAGTCTTTGGCTGGTTCCGCAACAGTCCGAAACAGGCTTTAGACCCAGCAGGTGCACCATTACTCCGCCATAGGTGTCGGTGAAAAAATCAGAGGCTTCATCAAGAGCCCGATTGTGATCGGGGTCTCCATGATCGTGCACGATGAAGATCCAGCGAAAGCCCTGCTCGCCGAATTGCCCCGCCAAATCCATGTAAACAGCACGGAGTGTGGAATGCCGGACGGTATAGGTACCCGGGAAAATGTATTTTCCGCCTATGGTATTTGCTCCGTTGTGTCCTAACGGAATCTGAGGGAATAGCAGAATCTTCCAACCGGAACGCGACACGATGGCGCGGGCAAGCTCCTGCGTGATGGCCGCAATGGCATAGCCGTCCGTGTAGCTGGGCAGATAGGGCCCGTGCTCTTCCAGAATCCCGCCTGGAAATAGGACAACCGTCTTCTGCCTGTCGAAGGCCCGGATTTGCTCGGTATTGAGTTCGCCCAAATTATAAATCTGGCAACGCGCAACGGTGGAAAGTGAGAAGCACAAGAATGAAACGAACAGGAACGAAGGAGCCAGAGATCTTGGGCTGCACATGGTGGTCTCCGTATCAGAGCTTTCGACGGAAAGTCTTTTGTTGCGGAAGCCTGACCTCAGTTATTCGAGGCGTTCGAAATTTTGATCAATGGACGTGAATTCAGGACTATATTTGCTGATGACTTCCGGCGAAGCGTCTTTGAACAACTCTTCGCTCGGAATACGATCGAGCCAGCGCTGCTCGGAGAGTTTTTCGTGGGAAGAAAAGTAGAGCCGGACTAGCAAGTGGACTGTGCTCTCAGATTTCTTCGAGGCCTTTTCCTGAGAAACCTTTGCGGACTTGCCCTTAGGCTTGGCATTTGACTTTTCCTCTTTGGGTTCGGGCAAATCGTCCTCAGAAGATGCTCCATCGCCAGGGCCACGGTCGAGTTTATACAGGAGTTTTTTGTCCAGCCGGAAGGCTTGTTTCCAGACATCCAACTTGTGGCATGCCAGCTGGGCTTTTTCTTCGTCAGTTCCAAAATCAAATCGCATGTAGCTGTGAGCCATAATGTAATTTTGCGGTGGAGGCGCTGGCAAGTCAAGGAAGGTTCACTGGCCGCCGTTTTTGCAGTTCTGGGACCCGGTGCTATTGTTCTCTAGTGGTGTAGGAGCCCGTGGAATGCGGCCTGGGAAACGTTTTTTGGGATTCATGCTGCTTTGTCTGGCGGTCATCGGATGCGGCACGAGCACAGGAGAAGCGAAGCGCCACCCAATTCAGGGGGAAGTGATTTCGCTAGATACACAGAAAAATCTGCTCACCCTTAAACATGGGGATATTCCGGATTTCATGCCGGCCATGACCATGGCGTATGAGATGGCATATCCGAAGGAAGTGACCGGAATTGCTGCCGGCGACACAATTCGCGCCGAGCTAGTCGTCGCTAACGGCGTGGGACGGCTGGAAAAGATTCAGCTGGTGGCGAAGGCGGCACCTAACGCTCCAAAGCCCGCTGCCCAGGTGCATCTTCCCGCGCCGGGAGATGTGGTGCCGGATTTTCGGTTTGTGAACCAAGACGGACGATCGATTCATTTACACCAATTTCGCGGAAAGCCCCTGCTGATTACCTTCATTTACACTCGGTGTCCGCTTCCAGATTTCTGCCCTCGCATGAATGAAAATTTTGTGCGAATACAAACACTGCTCAAAGACCAGGCAGTGCTTCTTAAGAACATGGAGTTCCTGAGTATCAGCTTTGATCCGGACTACGACACCCCAGCGGTCTTGAAGCACTATGCCCGTTTGTATGATAAGGGAATGGCCGGGCAGCCGCACGCCGATTGGCAATTCGCGGTGCCTTCCAAAAAAGACCTGCCGGACCTTTCCAACTACTTTGGGCTTATCTACGAGCCGGACGGCGGAACAATTTCTCATTCCTCCAGTACCACGTTAGTTGACGCAGATGGAAAAGTGGCCAAATGGTATGGCGATAACAGCTGGTCGCCGGAAGACGCCACGAAGGTAATTCTGCAGTTGGTTGGTCAGGGATAGTTCAGGGTTTTGCCAATCAGCAGGTCTTGGGAATAGCTGCCGCTTGTGCTTGATTCGCCCGTGACATAATCACGCCCATGCAACTGAAACGAGAAAACGACAAGCTGTTTCGCTTGACGCGATTTGGCATGATCAATTGCTTTCTAGTGCATGAAGATGATGGATTCACTCTCATAGATACCGGCGTAACACATTCTGCAAAGCAAATATTGAAAATAGCCGGGCAACTGGGCAATCCCATTCGCCGAATTGCTTTAACGCACGGTCACATTGATCACGCAGGCTCTATCGATGAATTGAGCAAGAATCTTGCGAACGCTGAAATTATAGTCGGAGAACGCGAGGCGAGAATTCTTCGTGGTGATTTTTCTCTGCACCAAGGTGAATCTGGAGAAAGGCTGTTCGGATTCGCCGGGGTAAAGACTCTTCGTTATCAAGAAATGAAACGCGGAGACCGAATAGGATCGTTGACGGTAATTGGCACGCCGGGTCATACCCCGGGCCACGTGTCTTTTCTGGATGTGCGGCAAGGTTCACTCATTGCTGGCGACGCATTCACCACGCAGAGAGGTTTGGTGGCAGCAGGTGTTTTTAAATGGCATTTTCCATTTCCTGCAATATTTTCATGGAATCGTTCAATGGCTGCGGAAAGTGCACGGAATCTGAGAATGCTAAACCCGACGCTTTTAGCTGTAGGACACGGTGAGTCGCTGCATTCGCCGTGCGCAGCAATGGACCGCGCAATAGAATTGGCGTACCGGCAGTGCGGCAAGATGCTAAAATAATGAACAATATTTAAGGCGATGGAGTTCGCCATAACCGTTTCGGCGCAGAAGGCCGAAGCTGATGACTCCTGGATGCCGATTGGCACCAGGAGTTTTTTGTTTTATAGAGTATGACGTTGTAACGGCGCCGCTGCCGGGCGGCGGATTGGAGCGAGCTTGCGACTCACACTGATTGCAATTTTTGGAGCAATTGGAACTCTGGCCCGATACGGGTTGCAGGGACTTGTGCAGGTGCGCACGGGAGGCACCTTTCCTTACGGAACGTTACTGATCAACTTGCTCGGCTGCTTTTTCTTGGGATTGATCGGGCAGTTCACGCTCAATCGCATAGTGATTTCTCCCGACTTGCGTATGGCCATCGGCGTGGGCTTTTTTGGCGGATTCACCACTTTCTCAAGTTTTGGGTGGGAAACGGCCAAAATGATAGAAACAGGTGAATGGCTGCGTGCTTCAACTTATGTGGCAGCTAGTGTCTTTCTCGGCCTGCTGCTTTCCGTCGTTGGCATTCGATTGGCCAATCGGTTTTAGGAGCTGCAATGACACACGAGAAATTCGAAGGTGAACGTACCCTGATGCGCATTCACATCGGGGAATCCGACAAGTGGCAGGGGCAGTCCCTGCATGAAGCAATTACCGAAATGCTGCGTAAGGATGGCTTCTCTGGTGTAACAGTTCTACGTGGCGTGGCTGGCTTTGGTGGCTCAAGCGTCTATCACACGGATAAGATTCTGCGCATGTCGCAAGACCTGCCGATTGTTCTGGAAGCCGTCGAAACAGCGGAGCGCATTGAATCTGTGCTACCCCGTCTGGATGAAATGGTGGAAGGCGGACTTGTCACGCTGGAAAAAGTGCGCGTAATTCTTTATCGCGCGGCAAAGAAGTAAGATCCCCATCGATATCGCAAGCCGCCGACAAGCCTGCTTGTCGTGTTTTTGCGGACTGCCGTGTCCGCCCAAACCGCTCGGCACGTCGGCAGTCCTATTGTTTACTGGAACTGGTCTCATCCAGCGTTTCCGCACAAATTCCTGAAAATACCCACGCGAAGGGTCTTGCGCCTGATTCTCCAGCATGTTAGCGTTGGCGAATAAAAGGCGAATCAGTGGAGGGGCCGTTTTATGCCTGAATCTCTTGCGGTCAAGGCCGGACGTGGTTCAACGAGCATCGCTCGCGTTCATGAGGTGCTCGATGCGTTTCAATCACGCGACCACAGCGGCGAAATCTTAACCGCTGTGCGGCACTTCCCTGCCCGAGAAGCGCACTGGGCGGATTTCCCTGCATGGGCGCATGAGGATTTGGTGGCGGCTTATGCGGGCAAAGGCATCCGGCAACTTTACACCCACCAGGCTGCAGCGGCGGAATCGGTTCACGCAGGCAGAAATACGGTCATCGTCACACCGACCGCTTCGGGCAAGACTCTTTGCTATAACCTTCCCGTACTGAATGCCGTTCTTGAAAACAGGGATGTGCGCGCGCTATACCTTTTTCCGACCAAGGCGCTTGCCCAGGATCAACTCGCCGAACTGCATGATTTGAACCAGCGGTTGAACGACCGCTTCGGCGTTTTTACCTATGACGGGGACACGCCGAGTGACGCGCGCAAAGCGATACGCGAAAAAAGTCACATCGTTCTGACCAATCCGGACATGCTCCATACTGCCGTGCTACCGCACCACACAAAATGGACGCGGTTGTTTGAGAATCTTCGATACATTGTGATCGATGAGCTGCACACGTACCGCGGGGTGTTTGGAAGCCACTTGTGCAACGTGCTGCGACGTTTGAAGCGCATCGCGCGCTTCTACGGGCGCGATCCGCAGTTTGTCTGCTGCTCGGCAACCATAGCAAATCCAGGAGAACTTGCCGGCAAGTTGTTGGAAGCGGACGTTGACGTGTTGAGTTTGAACGGAGCGCCCGCGGGTGAAAAGACATTTGTGTTCTATAACCCGCCTGTGGTGAACCGCGCGCTGGGTATTCGACGGAGCTACGTCAACGAGTCCTCGCGCGTGGCGCAGGAATTCCTGAAGCACGATTTGCAGACGATGGTGTTTTCGAATTCGCGGCTGCAAACCGAAGTCATACTCACGTATTTGCAGCAGGCGAATCCAAAAGGGCCGGGCCAGCCGCAAACGATCCGCGGATATCGCGGCGGGTATTTGCCAGGGGAGCGTCGCGAAATAGAACGGGGGTTACGCGATGGTCGTATTTGCGGCGTAGTTTCCACCAGCGCTCTTGAATTGGGTATTGATATTGGTTCGCTGGACACCGTTGTGATGGCTGGTTATCCGGGAACGATTGCTGCAACCTGGCAACGCGCGGGCCGTGCGGGACGCCGTAGTGGAAGCTCCTGTGCAGTCATGGTGGCATCTTCTTCGCCGCTTGATCAATTTATCGTTCGGAATCCCGACTATTTTTTTGGCAATACCCCCGAGCACGCCTATATCCAGCCGGACAATCTGGAAATCCTCATTAACCATCTGAAGTGTGCGGCGTTCGAGCTGCCTATCTCTCCAAACGACCGCATGGGAGACGTCGATCTTTTTGATTTATGCGCGCGACTTGCTGAAGCTGGATACCTTCATCGCGCGGGCGATAATTATCACTGGACGCACGAAGCGTATCCGGCGGACACGATTAGTTTGCGCTCGGTGACCAGCGACAATTTCATCATCATCGACATTACGGGCGAGCCAAATGTGATTGGAGAAATTGATTTTACGAGCGCGCTGGTTTTTGTGCACGAGAGAGCCATCTACCTGCACGGCGGCCAGCAATTCCACGTGGAACATCTGGACTTCAAAGAACGCAAGGCCTATGTGAAACACGTCGACGTGGACTACTACACGGATGCAATTCGCTACACACAAGTGCGCGTGCTGGAGACCGCCCAGCAAACCCGTTCGAATGAAACGCTGCCGAACATTCACGCAAACCGCGTCCACGGAGATGTACTGGTACGCTCGCAAGTGATTGGCTTCAAGAAAATAAAGTTTTTCACGAATGAAAATATTGGTGACGGGAAACTGGAGCTGCCAGAAAACGAAATGCATACGACTGCGTATTGGATCACGCTGGAACGGCCGCTGCTCGGGTCGCTTCCCTTTTCGGTGAGCGAACGGCAAAGCGGCATGTTTGGATTACTGCATGCATTGGAATCCGTGGCAACGCTGCTTTTGATGTGCGATCAGCGGGATTTGGGGACTGCGATCGGTGAGCGGCCACCTGCCACCAGCACGGAGAGTGATGAATTCAATCCGGTGAGCATGAAAGACCTAGCGTCTGGCAATGCGAAGGAACTCTTCGAACCAAATTTGTATCTCTACGATGCCTATCCAGGAGGCATCGGCTTTTCCGAACCGCTTTTTCACGCTCACGATTTGCTCGTACAAAAGACACGCGAATTGATTCGTGCCTGCGGTTGCGAACAAGGCTGCCCTTCCTGCGTGGGACCGGCAGGAGACTTGGCCCCCCGAGCCAAAGAAGCAGCGCTCGCCATTCTCGACCGGTTGTGTGGCTAGATGCCGGGTCTGGTGGACAGATTTTCACGGCTTGCTGCGCTTAGGCCCGCGCGGCCTGCACCCTCGCGACCTCCAGACTTGTCTGAGCCTTGTGCGGAAGACACACTGGCTCGCCTGTTGGGCGCTGGGGTTTCGCGAAACCAATACGGCGACCATCTGGCAGTGCGAAACTGGTTTTCGTCTCCGGAATTTGTAGAGCCGTGCCCGGTCGCTCTGGATTTACTGTCGCGGCATAAGGACGAAGCTCTTTCCCGCCGAACGCGTGCAGCCCTTTCCGATCCCGCCAAGTGGCTTTTTCTGGATACCGAAACCACAGGACTCGCGGGAGGAACGGGCACCTACGCTTTTCTAACTGGACTTGCGTGGTGGGATGCCGGCGGACTGCAGGTCGAACAGCTTTTCTTGCGTGATTTTGGGGAAGAACATTCTGTTCTCGCGGAACTTGCTGCGCGAATTGAACAGCGCCCTGTGCTCATTACCTTCAATGGAAAATCATTCGACTGGCCGCTGCTTGAAAGCCGCTTCACGATGACACGATGTATTCCCGTTCCACAACTTGCTGCGCATCTTGATTTGTTGCATCCAGCGCGGGCGCTGTGGAAACTGCGGCTTGGCTCCGTGCGGCTGATCGAACTGGAACGTCACGTCCTAAACCCTCAGCGTCTCGGTTGGCACCGCGAAGACGATGTGTCCTCCGCGCTGATTCCGCAATTCTATTTTGATTATTTGCGGGGCGGGCCGCCGGAGCCGCTGCTGGGAGTATCCCGCCACAATCAGATGGATTTGCGTGGCTTAGCGGCGTTATACGTGAAAATGAATTCAATGCTGGGGGCGGAGCGCGCGACCCCTGAAGACATGCACAGTCTGGACCTTTTCGGGTTGTCGCGATTCTTGCAGAAACGCGGCGATGCGGATCGCGCTAGAAAGAAATGCTCAGATGCCATTGATCAGGGGCTGCCAGCGGAAATTCGCTCACGCGCGCAGCGCGAACTCGCGATGATGGCCAAACGTAGGGGCGAACATGGCAAAGCGGTCGAATTGTGGCTGGAAATTGTCGGCGATTTGCAAGACGGGTTGCACGCCTGCGAACAACTGGCCATCTACTATGAACGCCAAGGTAAGGATCTTGTGCGCGCGACAGAATTTACACAACTTGCGGTTACTAAAGTGCGGGGCGCGGCGAAACGGTCCCGCGATCCGTATGCTGCTGCTCGTTTTGCGCGAAGCGAGCTGAATCTGATGAATCGACTTAAACGGCTGGACGGGAAGAGAAAGGGACGTTCACCCTCCTTGTTGCCCAGAGCAATCTCTGAAACTCCTTACGAGGCAGAATCTTCGAGGGATACCTAGAAACTGAATCGACGGCTATTTAACGCTTGCAGCTTCTGTGACGTTGTTGCCCGCTGGCAATAAATTCCATGTCGTTCTGGAGGGCGCATCTTCCGGTCGAACTGGAGCGGTTGGGGCCATAGGCCAATCGATCGATCTTGTAGCTCCGTCAAAAGCCCTGCGGTCCGCGCCCTCAAGGGTCAAACATTCAGAGTTCCTGCAATAGAGAAAAATGCTGCCGTCGGGAGTATCGAAAGAGAAAAAATTGGCACGGCGCAGCAAGTTCGTGCGCTTGACGTGTTTCTTTTCCAGTGCTTCTGAGTATTGACCAAAAAAACGGGCCATTTGCTCATCGCCCGACAAATGGAGGCGGCTCAAGAGCACAAGTTGTTTGGATTGTTTTTTTTCATAGACCGCATAACGATCCCCATCCCACGCCGATGCCAAAGGCTTCGCGCGATCGTCGCCCAGGAACTGCTTAAGTACTTCCTTCCAGCCAAATTCACCCATGGCGTTTTCTTCGAGCTTCGTCCAGTCGGATCCGAGAACTTTTTCCAGTGGCGGGAGACTTACAATACTTGGAGTTTTGCCGGAAAAGTAGAGAGCCGGATGCATGATTTGTTGGGTTGAAACGGGCGGCTTGGAAAAGACCACGGGGAAGCCGCTCCATCCAGTTGGCTTTAAAACTCCTACAGAAAATGTTAGCCCCGCAAAATAGGGAAAAACCAGCGCATCTTTCATGAAGGGCGGGGCTTGCTTTAGTGTGGGCGAACTGCCAAGGTCCCCCACCATGGACGCAGGGTCAACTTCTGGCAAATCCTTCACCGAATGGCCTGTACCAAGCAGCATGTAGTCAATCATGGAGGCCATGGCGCTGCCTTCTAGGACCGCTTCCCGGGCAAGTTCGGCGTCGTCATTGGGGCGCGCAGCTTTCAGCCAGGCTTCGATATGAAAATGCTGGTCCTGCAGCGCGTGCGTCAATTCGTGCGCCATGACCATTTTTTGCTCTGCCAAAGGACTCCAATCGGCGATATAGAATTCATGGGCTTTGGGATCGTATAGTCCGACGACCTGCTCGGTCAGGACGTTCACCATGAAACTGTCCATGTCGAACCCTTTGGGCAGGAGACCAAAGGCTTCGGCGCTCCGGGTACTGGCGTATCGCTCGGCCGGAGCTTTGTCCTCATTCATCTGACTGAGAATGTAGGCCCGGATCTCGTCGCGTGAGCGCAATGTCCTTTTCAGCGGCGAAAGCAACTTGAGTCCCGTAATTTCGCTCATTTGATTCAGCACCTCGTCGGCCGCGGCAGAGAATTCGGCTGGCGTCTTGCCACCTGGCAAGGAGTCGCTGGATGCTTTGGAATTTTCCTGAGAGCGGGCGGTGGACAAGCAAAACAAGGTGGTCGCCAGAAACAAAACTGGCAACAGCAATGGGTAGCGAAACCGACTAGCGAAAGCCTTCATTTTGAAAGGATAGCAGATTCGAGACTCGAGCCGCGGGGCGGGAACCAGCTCGAATTTCAACTATTTTGCGACACTCCCGGTGGTTAACACGCGCTGCAATGCCTCCATGAGGTCACTCCTGGTTAAGATTCCGACCACGACACCGTCATCAACAACTGGCATGCAGCCGTAGCGACCTTGTTGCATGGCCGCCATCGCTCCCAGGAGCGGAGCTAAAGAAGTGGTAAATTTTGGCTCTCGAGTCATGACCCGCGCTACTTTGGTATTCGCAAAGACAGCGTTATAAACGTCCTCAGTGACCGGTATCAACCTGGATGGTGCGCAGCGCTGGATATCGCGTTCAGAGAGAATACCGACCAGCTGTGGACCTTCCAGTACTGGCAGATGTCGTATCGAACTGCCGCGGAGCAACAGGGCGGCATCCAGCAGAAGAGTGCCGGGCTCCACGCTGATGACTGGAGAAGTCATCACATCCCGCACATACCATTCATTCGTGGCCACAAAATCCTCTGACAAAGGCGCGGCCCATGTCTTGGGAGTGATGTTTTCACGGCTGCAACCAGGAAGCAAGTTCGCTGAAACCAAACAGTGCGACAGTGACAACTGTCCAGACACTTCTGTTCCGTGAAAAGCGGCCAAAGAGGGGGGTGAGGGGCATTTGGCACGCAGCAATAAGCCTGTTCCGTATTCTTAACAAAATGGTAATTCTGGTGTACCCTGTCTACTCGAGCCCGAACACCACCTTGAGGAACACATGCTCCCCGGCCTACGCCTGCGGCAGGCCCGTGAACGACTTGGATACACCTACCGCGATGTGGAACGCATAAGTTACGAGCTGGCATCACGTCGAAGCCGGCCGGAATTCATTCTGCATATTAGCCGTCTGGCTGATATAGAAAATCACAGCGTCGTTCCTGGGCTACACAAACTTTACGCGCTGGCTGTCGTTTATCATCTCGACCCCCTGGACATTTTTCGCTGGTATGACGTTCCGCTGGAGGACTGTTTCGCGGATGGAACATCATTTCCGCCCATGCAAACTCATTTGGCTGCGCCGCCGGCTTCGCTCAAGGTACCCGTGCGATTCGATCCTGCATTTGATCCCGAACGAACGGAGTTTCTGTCGCGCATGGTCGAGCGCTGGGGAAAACTGGACGGGGCCCTGACAAACGGGAGCCGCCGTCACTCGTATGGCTACGTGGGCCTCAACGATCGACGCATGAGCCCTCTGTTACGGCCGGGAAGCGTGGTACTCGTCGATACATCTGCACGGAGTATTCAGGATAGCGACTGGTCAACGGAATTTGACCGTCCCATGTATTTTGTCGACGTTCGCGACGGCTACCGTTGCGGCTGGTTTCACTGCGAAGGGGCGCAACTGGTGATGCAGCCGCATCCTCTATCCCGCTGCGTGCCGGAATCCTGGCGATGGCCAGAGGATGCAGAAGTGGTGGGCCGCATCATCGGGGTAGTTACGCGTCTTGATGAGCCTTGGAATTCGCAGAACGCAGAATCTCGAGAAGTGCGCGGAGATTCGAGCAAAAAAGCTCCTTGAGATATTCGGGCGAGCGCTCAGGAAGAAGAACGCGATAAGACTCCATTCGGCTCCAGTGCGCAGCCGCCGGATACAGGCCATCTTCCATCGACTCCAAACACATGCGCAGATCGGTTTCCTGAGCCGCTAACGGCGTCTCCAGAATCCTCTCAAAGACCTGTTCGTGGCATAGCTCAAGAGCCTGCTGGATGGCCCCATCAGGGTAGATCGCCGCGAGACCGGCGTGCTCATACCTTCCGCTTGACAGGTCTCGCAGGGAAGAAAGATACGTAAGACGCGAGAAAAGGCTCGGAATTCCGGACAGCGTAGTCAGCGTAAAATCCAGAATTATTCGCCGATTTTGCTGAAGTTGGGTGAGAGTTTTCATCGTCGCTCTTGTTCCGAACGCGGAACGTTTCTAGTCAAAAAGAATTCCAATAGCTCGTTCGTCTTCATTCTGGAGCCTGGAGGGTTCCCTTATGAAGAAACAATTTCAGTTTTTCTCGGTAGTCTTTTTGCTTTCTGGCTTGATCGTACTCCCGGTAATCTGTTCCGTCAACCATACAGTCAGTAATCTTGTCGTACATCCTGCTCTTGCCGCAAGTGGTTCTCCCCTTCCGGCTCCGGTACCGCATGGAACGCAGGTCCTAGTTGCAAGCGGATCCCCAATTCCGGCACCAGTGCCACATGGAACGCAAATTTTGATGGCCAGTGGTTCGCCGATTCCGGCTCCGGTTCCGCTACCGCATGGAACAGCCGTCTAAGTCTGTTTACCACCCCGAACGGCCGGCCACAACTCATCGGTGAGGTGGGTTGTGGCCCTTTCAATTGACAGACGTACCAGAAAACTTTCATACAGTCCGCAGTGTATAAAAGTGCGGCGCCCGAACCACTAGTACCAAAACTTAGTCCTTCGCTCTATTTACCGGCTAGTTACAACGTGTTAGCATTCTGCCAGAATGAACACGTTGTCCAGTTCAGTGCAATGGGTTTGGGCATTTAGCGTTGCGGCCCAATTGGCGGTTATGGTTGTGCTTATCGGGAAAGAACATTTCCGAAAGCTGCAGTTTTTTACTTTTCTTGTCGCCTTGAATCTTTCCCAGGCCGCTTTCCTTTTTTTCCTAATTTATTTTCAGCAATCCGGCGCTGCCAGATACATGTACATGGCTTGGGGTTCCCAGGCGATCATCTTGCTGGCTCAGGCGTTTGCGACGACAGAGATCCTGCGCCTCGTCCTTGGACCGTACCAGGCAATTTGGACTTTGGGCTGGCGATTGATACTGGCTACATCGCTGGTCGATCTTTTTTTCGTGCTGGCATTGTTCAAAGGCGACATGGCATGGGCTTTGATGGAAGCGGATCGCGGATATCATTTCATCTTCGCGACCGCGGTTATCGCTTGCCTGTTTCTGTTTCGGCATTATCATGTCCCCATTTCCACGGTTTACAAGACTCTACTTGCGGGATTCTGCTTTTATTCCTGCGTCGAGATTCTTATCAATACCATTCTTAAGAATATTTTTACGTCAGGATCTGTGCGATACGAAGCACTTTGGCAGCTCGTGACGATGAGTGCGTTTACAGTTATGCAGGTCGCGTGGGCCGTGGTCTTGCGCAAGCCTCTGCCGGCGCGGCAAGGTGTCGTGAAGAGCCTGCCCCCCAGCGTTTATGAGCGGATTTCTCCGGAAATCAATTTGGGGCTGCGCCAGTTGAACGACCAATTAGGAAAATTCTGGAAAGTAGAGGCTCCCAGGCCTTGAACCTAACCTTCACTATAACCGTTGTGTTGTTCTTGTTGGTGCTTCTCGCATGGGCTCTTCGCACGCCCCGCAGAGCCAGGTCACTCGATGAAGATGCACTTAATTTCCTTGGAGATGGGGAGCGTCCGCATATAACCCACCTTCCGCAAATTCGGCAGGCCCTGGCGGATGCAGACTTTGAATTTCTCAGGTCCCTGGGCCGCGAAAAGCTTGCCAGCCAGCTGAGCAAAGAACGCCGCAAAGTGGCTCTCAACTACCTGCCTGCTGTCCAGGAAGACTTCGAGAAAATGCTACATATCGGTCGTATCGTGGCCGTCCTCTCCCCCGAGGTCAAAACCGTTGAGGAGTGGGAGCGTCTTCGTCTCACGATACGCTTCTATTTCCGTTATCACCTGATCCGTTTCGCGTTGCAATGCGGACTAGCGCCGATTCCCCAACTGAGTGAGTTGAGTCAGTTGGTAAGCGCACTTTCGATTCGCATGGAAATCGCGGTGAAAGAACTCGGGGAGCGCGCAGCGCTTGCCGCCGAGATCACCTCATCCTTCGGTGGTGGAGGCGTGAACCCGGTTTAGAAGTTCTTCCAGGGTGGAAAACAATTCCGCAGCCTGAATTGGTTTATGTAAGATTCGACCCGTTTCCGGAGCCGAAGACGTGGCCGCAGTACCGCCAGGTTTCTCCGAATCTGTGATCACAATCAGGCGATCGATAAGGATGGTTGTGGCCTCGGTATCCGCGCTGCGACCTTCGCAAATGGCGCTGATCAAGCTACCGTCCGCGATAACCAGGCCAAATTGTCCTTGGTCCAGCAGAGCCTTTGCGTCCTCCAGGTTGTCTGCAGTAGCTACGCTGTAATTTGTGCCCCGCAGAATTTCTTGCACGGATTCAAGAACGGCCCGGTCAGTGGAAGCCAACAAAATCTTTCTGTCGTTGCGCTGCGCGCTCACCGCGCTGACTTTAGTTCGGAGAAACTGAGTTGCAGCAGGAAATGGCAATTCAATAATGAACGACGCGCCCTTGGTCGCCTGATTGCGCACGCGAATGGTGCCGCCGTGTTCTGTAATGATCCCGTAACAGATGCTGAGACCAAGCCCAGTTCCCTTGCCTACCGGCTTGGTGGTGTAGAACGGGTCAAATACGCGTGAAGCGTCCTGAACGCCCGGGCCGCTGTCTGTGAATTCGATGAAAACCTGGTTGCCGTTCACGCCCGTGCGGACCCACAAATCTCCTTCTTTCGCGTTGTCCAAGATGGCGTCCACGGCATTGTTCACCATATTCAGGAAGACTTGCTGCAGTTGGTGCGGGTCGGCGGGAGTAACGGGCAGATTGCTGTCCAGATCAAGATGTACGCGAACATTCGACATACGTAAGTCGTAGTCGCGTAACGCGAGGGTATCTTGCAGTACCTGATTGAGTTCCACCGGAATGCGTTCCGGTTTATGTTGCCGGGCAAAACTTAAAAGGTTCTGCACGATACGATGTGTTCGTTGTGCTTGCTTGTAAAGTTTGTCCGAATACTCGATTCCTTGTGGCCCCATCTGGCCGCTGGAAATCAGCAATTGGCTGTAACCTAGAATTGCAGTCAGCGGATTATTGAGTTCGTGGGCGACTCCGGATATCAATTGTCCGACGGCGGCCATTTTCTCGCTGTGCAAGAGCTGTTCCTGCGTGCGTCGCAAATTTTCATATGCCTGTCGGGTTTCTTCAAACAGAGAGGTGCGGTCGATGGCACCGGATATCTGGCTGCCTACGGCAATGAGCAAATTGGCATCGGCAGGAGAAAAATCGCGATGTGAGCGGCTCCCGACAACGAGCGCGCCAACGATGCGATCCTTAGACCACAGCATAACCACGTAGGCCGAAACGAGCTCTTCCTTCTTTTGCGTGTCGCGAAATATCTGCGGAAGCGGGAGCCCCTGGGCCGGGACAAATCTCGCGTGTACACTGCGGATCTGCTGCAAGAGTTCAGGCGGGATCGGAACCTGCGGAAAATTGCGCGCGTATTCGGATCGGTGCCCCACGGCGGCCACGCGCCGAATCGTTGATTTTTTTTCGTCCAGCAGATACAGCGAGCATGCGTCCAGGCTAAACAATTCCGCAAGTTGCCGCAACGTGCGGTGCAGTGAATCTCCCAGGTCCATCGATTCTGTGAGCGTTTGCGCAATCGAATTCAGTACCATCAATTCACGGTTGCGCCGCCGGATTTCATGTTCAGCTTGCTTGCGCTCGGTGATATCAAGCAAAAAGCCTTGGTAGGCAGAAACGTTACCCGCAGCGTCCCGCACGGCTACCGAAGATTCCATGACAGTCCGGACTTCCCCGTCCTTGCGCCGCATTTCAAATTCAAAATCAGCGACCGAACCATGTTCCTGCAGAAGTTTTTTCAGCCTTTCGCGGTCCGCGGCATTCACATAAAGCGCCGATGGTATATTTACGCCCAGTAGTTCCTCGCGACGCTCATACCCGGCCATGCGAAGGAAGGCCTCGTTAAAATCCAGAAAGTGACCCTGGGGAGTGGATATAAACACACCTTCCTGAACGCTTGAGACCAGCATGCGATATTTTTCTTCGGCCCGCTTGCGATCGGAAATGTCCTTCAGGACGTGAACTGTTCCCAACTCGCGACCTTCAGAATCCGAAAAAATGGAATTTGACGCAAGAAAATGCCCTGGCAGCCATGGATCGGTCTCGTCACCTTCCCCTGCCGCGCCTTCACAATAGGGGCAAATTTTATAGTTGGCATTCTTGCGCGGAAGCATTTCCGCAACGTTGCGCCCAACGAACGAGGAGTTCTCCTTATGCAGAAGATGGCCTAAGCGGGCGTTGCTCCGCAGGATACGACCTTGTGCATCATGAACGAGGATCGGGTCGCCAATGGAGTCGAAGGTGTAGGCCCACTGCTTTTGAACCGTAGAGACTTGTTCGAATAGCCGCACATTCTGCAGGGTCATGCCCAGCAGGTTGGCGATATTGACCAAATAGGAGAGTTCGTCGGGTTGAAAGCGCACGGTTTGCGTTGAGCCAAGCGCAATGATTCCGAGGGGCCCTTCTTTGCCGGATAATGCCAGTGTTACAAGTTCCTTTTGCCCGGTTTCAGACATTCTTTTTCGGGCCGTCAGGTCCGTTTCTTCCTCAAATCGGACGAATTGAAAGCCTTCTTTCAGGACTTGCTGTACCCACGGCTCAACCGGAGATAATTTTGCGTATTTTACGAGATAGGAAGAAGGAAAACCCACCGAAGCACGAATCAGAAGTTGTGGCGTGCCGTTCCCTTCGACTTCCAGAAGGCGGACCAAGCCATGCGTAGCGTCCAAGCTCTCCACAAGTTCCGCCAGAACCTTCTCCAACAGGTCTTTCACGCTCAGTGTCTGCGTGCTGGCTGTCGTCAGCATCATAAGACGGTGCATCTTCTGGTGAAGTTCTTCTGTGCGAGAGCGCGCACTCTCCATGACCATGACCACCATGGCGATACCGATGGCTACGCCGAGCAAATGATCAAATGCGATGCGCAAGTGAAATAGCGGGCTCTGCGCCCAGAGCGGGATATCAATCCCGTGCAATCCCATGGCAAAAAACGACCCGGCCAGTAATCTCGCCCCGTGCCCCTTCTTGCGAGCCGACCAGCGCCACATGATCCATCCCGTGCCAACACAAAGCCCGCTGGCGAGTAGGGCTGTCTCCCAGTGCAAGGATCGTTCAGAAACCGGCCTATTGTGTTCGATGTAGTAGACAAGGGCGAGAAATATGCCGCCGACGGGCAATACCGGCCAGCTCCGCCTGGTTGAAGAATCCGTACATTTTACGACGGAGATGAAAAACAGAATGAGCGCTGCAAACCGAAACAAAACCGCGCCTATTTGCAAGCCGGGAAAATCCCGAATCAATTGCAGGACTTCGGTTAGAGCGGAAAGTGTGAAGCAGACCCATCCGGCCAGCCACAGGCGAAAAAAGCTAGAAACATGATCACGGCGCAACAGGAGAAAAAGAACAAGCAGAATCCCAAA
>Ga0193726_1000254_pt1 | contig 68879 bp, 57 predicted proteins | sample H2c1metaG_FD_144928 | JGI IMG/M metagenome (GOLD analysis project Ga0193726, IMG submission 144928) | Soil microbial communities from a riparian zone of the East river system, Colorado, United States - H2c1 | ecosystem: Environmental > Terrestrial > Soil > Riparian zone | place: USA: East River... | reverse complement strand
GCAAGAGCGAACAGGCAAATTGCGAGAAAATGGAAGCGCATGTCGAGATTTCTCCTCTTTGTGAAGCTTCCGAAATCGAGTCAGGACGCCGATGGCGCGGCTTTCCGTGCAGCACTGAGAAGTTCGCGAAGGCGTTGTCCGACGATGAGCGTCTCATGCGGCTGGATGGTGGAAGAAACCAGCTCGAGCGCGCTGTGACGCTTTTGTTCCTTTGAAGCCGCCTTGGGATTTCCTTCGCGAACAGCCGGAACGAGACTGGGATTGTCCGCTCCGGCAACTTCAATCACCGGATCGCCCGCGCGCAATTTCTGCACGCAGTCCTTCACGGTATATCCCCACTTCTCTTCGTCCCATGAGATGTGAAGTGTCGGGTAGCGATTGCCGTCTTTGGGAATTGAAATTTCCGTCTCGACCCCCGGAACCGTCTTGACAAGCTTTTCGATGCGTTCTACGCGAGCGGTCCACTCGCGATTGAGAACATTCAGATCGGTTTTCATCCAGGTCTCAACAGCGGTGATGAGCCCAATGATTTCTTCTTTGCCAACTTTCATGGCGCGGCAGACGGCGCCTTCCCAGGGACTGGTATTCAGCATTGCCGCTTCGATCAAATCCTTGCGGCCAAGAAGCAGCCCACTGCATTGCGGGCCGCGAAGTCCTTTGCCGCCGGAAAATGTGTACATGTCCAGTCCCATTTTTGCGTAGAGTTTGACGTTTTCGATTGGGGGGATACCGGCTGCATCATCGAGCAACATGGGAATCTGCGCTTTCTTGGCTATCGCGTTTTCCTTTTCGAGTTGCTCCCCGAGATGGGTGGTGTAGATCATCGCGGTGTTCTTGTTGATGGCGTCAGCGAGTTCCTGGGGTGTAGCGACGAGAACCAGTTTTGCTCCCGTTAGACGAACTGCATTGTCGAACGCGCTTCGGCCTCCGACCATGATGACTTCATGCCGCAAGCCGGTGGTATCGGGGAGCTGCCAAATATACTTGGCGTCGCTGCCGGCCATGCATGCCGCAGAGGCGGAGGCGATGGCGCCGGCTGCGCCCGAGGTGACCATGCCGGCTTCAGCTCCGGTCAATTCAGCAAGCCGCTTGCTGGCAGCGTGTTGCAACTCGAACATATTGACGAAGTGTTCGGCGGCTTGGCGTTGCGCGGCCTGAACTTCAGGAAACTCGAGCGAGCCGCTGAGGTAGGTCCAGGTTCCCCGGCAATTAATCACGGTCTTGACCCCAAGGCGCGTGTAGACATTCTGCCCGGTATTTTTCCCGACTGCGGCGGCCGCACTGGCCAACGCATTTTTTGCTGCAATCTGGCTCAGCAGCGGAATGGCTGCCGCGTATCGTATAAAGTTTCTGCGGTTGAATTCAGGTATGAATGGCATTTTCACGTCTCCTTCTAGAGAATCGAATTCCTTGCTAAAGTGCGGGCCCGGAACAAGAAAATACCTTGTACGACGGATCTTTACTGCTCCTTGGGTCCCTTGGCCACCTGCGAACCAGCAATCCCCGGTCTGGACGTCTGGTGAACAATATAGCTGACAATGTCCGTGATCTCTGCTGCCATCAATCGTTGCTGGTAATCCTCCGGCATCGCTGGGCCAGCCGAACGTTCGATCGAGCGTACGTCAGATTTCGCGAACAGGAAAAACCGGCCTTCGCGGTCCTGGATCTGGACGGAGGAATTGTTTTCATTGCGAGCTAGACCTCTGAACTCTCCGCCCGAGTTGGTTGTAACAACAAGGGAAGCTACGGCCGGAATTCCCTGTCCTTGAGGGCGGAGAATCGCGTCTTGAATCTCATCGGAATCATGGGTATAGGCATAGTCGGTAAGATCGGTCGATACGAAGCGGCCTTGGCCGTTCATGGCGTGGCAATCGGCACAACCCGCTTTGCCGAAAAAGAGTTCCTTGCCGTTTGACGGACGCCCGCTCTCCATCCGGGTGGCGGACCGGCCTTGCAGTTTGCGCAACTCTCGAAGAATCGCACGAATTTTTTCGTCGCCCAGGTTGTTGAAGGCCGGCATGCCCTTATCCAGAATTCCCTCGCGAATGATCTGCATCAGTTTGCCGTCTGGCAGCGAGCGGGCCCGGGAAGCACGCGCAATGTTTGGAGCGTGCTCTCCTCCCGCACCGTCGAGGCCATGGCAAACAGCGCACGTCGTCTCAAACAGTTCGTGACCATGGCCTTTGCGACGGGATGAGGCGTCCTGCGCAGCCGCAAACGGGGTAAACACGGTCGCCGCCACGAAGAGCGAGAGAAATGCTATCTTCAACTGCAACAAAACTCGGCCGTCTCGCAGTGAACGCGCTCCTGGAGTCAGCGCTTCGGGCGAGGCGAGGCGGTTCGCACGAGAGGACCTGGCGTGTAAGTCCAAATGCATGCGCCTTTTCTAACACATAATCCTTGACATGCAACGATTATTTTCGTTTGATTACGAATTGTTTCGTTATGCTTTCGCTTACTTTCACTATGCGGAAATCCAAACGCGCCCAATGGGATGAATCGACAACCAGCCACATGAAAAAATATCCAACGCACCTCAATATTAAGGTCTGGCTCCTTTTCTTTGCGGCGAGCGCCACTTCGGTGACGGCGCAAGCCCAGCAGAAACCGGACTCAAGCGGACCCCGCGCCGGCTGCCAGGTCGAGCCCGTCAACTACCTGGGTTGGCAGGCACAGCAGGTTTCCAATCCATGGGTAAAGCTGATTTTCGTGCCGCAAAACGGCGGACGGCTGATGCAGGTGGTCTTCGATGGGCATTCCTATTTATTTGTAAATCCTGAATATGCGGGGAAATACCTTCCGCCATCGGATACCCAGTGGTTCAACTATGGTGGCGACAAGTTGTGGGTGCTGCCTGAAGGCAATGAGGACGAAAAACATTGGGTTGGCAACTCCGACGTGCTCGACGATGGACCGTTTTCCTTTGCGACGACTTCGCAGGGCCAGCGATGCGAAGTCGTTTTAAAAGGCCAGGCCGATCCCAAGACGGGGTTACAGTTCACCCGGACCATTCGACTCGATGCCGATTCCCCGCGCATTCAATTTCATGCGGTCTTTACCAACGCCAGCGGTCACCCGATTGAATGGTCGGTTCAGTCGGTGACGCAGTACAACACCGGGGATGCCAACAACCCTGCCGTTCACAATCAGACGATGTGGGGACTCAGTAGAGCAAATCCCACAAGCAGTTACCTCAATCGCTATCACGTGAAATTTGGCCCAGCTGAAAACTCGGCGGCGAAGGTACGGGAAAACGGCCTTTTTGCGCTGCACTATGTTCCCCTGGCCGCCGAGTTATGGCTGGATTCCAGGGACGGCTGGCTCGCCGTGGTAGATGGCGCGAGCCAGTACGCAATGGTAGAACGCTTTCGCTACGATGAAACCAGGCCCTACCCGGGAAACGCTTCTGTCATTTTCTGGACCAACGGACCGCAACTCCGCCAATCTCCGGACGGAACCGTCACTTTGGGGCGATCAGAGAAAGAAGCCTCTCCTTTTTATATGGAAGCGGAGCTCAACTCCCCACTCGTAAAGCTTTATCCGGGTGAATCGCACAGCTTTGACACAGAATGGTTCCCCACGCGCAGCGACAATCGTTTTGAGGACACCACCGACGCCGGAGTAATCCTCAGCCCCTTGCGCGCCGTCAGGTCCACTGAGGCGGGGAAGATCACCATCGCCGGCACCTTTGGCGTTTTCTTTCCAGGAACCCTGGTTGTCCACTTTTACAGCGCCCACGGCAATGCATTGGGCACACAAGCTTTGGCCGAGGCCGACCCCCGAAAATTGAGTTCGCTCAGTGTTTCCCTGGCTGCGCCCGGCAAAGTTGGCCGTATTTCGCTCCATGTGGTGGACACCAGTGGAGTCGACCGTGGCGCGCTGGGCGAAGTGTCGGTAGAGGCTCCGGCCGGGACCGAATGAGATGACCTCCCCGGCGAAAATACTGGCACTGTGGAGTCTCGTTTTTCTGGTCCACTTGAACCCAGTTCCGGCACAGGCGCAGGGTGCGGCCCCGGAGGCCAGCGGCGGCGAGGTACAGCCGGACGACTTGTCCGCAAGTCCGGTCGGAAAAAACTGGACTTCCTATAATGGAGACTATTCCGGCCAGCGTTATAGTCGTTTGACCGGCATCAACAAAACAAACGTCTCCGCGCTTCGCGCTGCGTGGATTTTTCATGCCAAAGCCTCCTCGCGCCTGGAAGTTACTCCGGTCGTTTTCAACGGCGTCATGTATGTGACCGCAGCCAATACAGTTTCCGCACTGGACGCGCGCACGGGGCGGGAGTTGTGGAGTTATGAGCGTGCGCTGAGTAGCGGTTTGATCGATGACGCGGCTGCCCACAAGAGTCGCGGCGTGGCAATTTGGCGGAACCGCGTCTATCTGGAAACGGACAACGCGCACCTGCTTTGTCTCGACGCTCGCTCGGGACGCATGCTTTGGGATATTGAGTACGCGGACGCTCGAAAAGGCTATGGTGCCACGAGCGCGCCGCTGGTTGTTAAAGATGAAGTGATTGTTGGCACTTCGGGGGGCGACAGTGGCGTACGCGGTTTTGTAGCGGCGTATGACGCGGAAACGGGAGAGGTTCGCTGGAAGTTCTGGACGATTCCCGGTCCAGGCGAGAAGGGCTCTGCGAGCTGGCCGGGCGAAGCGTACCTGCATGGCGGCGGAACCACCTGGATGCCCGGAACCTATGACCGCGAGCTAAATACTCTCTATTGGACGACCAGCAATCCTGCGCCGGATTTTGTCGGAGACACGCGGCCCGGCGATGATTTGTACACCGATTGCGTTTTGGCGCTCGATGCCGACACCGGACATCTGAAATGGCATTTTCAATTCACCCCGCATGATTTGTATGACTACGACGCCAACGAAACTCCCGTTCTCATCGACACGGAAGAAAATGGAGCGAAACGAAAGCTGCTCGTGCAGGCCAACCGGAATGGCTTTCTTTATGTGCTGGACCGGACAAGCGGCAAGTTTTTGAAGGCGACGCGTTTCTTGACGGAGGTGAGCTGGGCCTCGGGAATTGACTCTAGCGGCCGGCCGGTTCTGACCGGACGGATTCCGACAGCCGAAGGAACTCGCCTATGCCCCGGCATCGAGGGCGGTACCAACTGGTTTTCTCCTTCGTACAATCCGGATTCCAAACTTTTCTACTTCCTGGCGCTGGAAAACTGCCAGTTATTTTTCTCCAAGCCGGCCGAATATGTTGCAGGACAGACGTATTACGCAACTGGCACGAAACGGATTCCAGCCGAGAGTTCCCGGAAATTTCTTCTGGCCTATTCGATCCCGGGCGGAACCCTCGCCTGGCGTTATCCGCAGATCGGGCGAGGAGATTCCTGGGGTGGCACGATGACAACCGCCGGCGGATTGCTGTTTTTTGGCGACGATGCCGGTTCCTTTGCCGCCGTGGATGCCCAGACGGGACATCCGCTTTGGGATTTCAATACCGGCGAAACGATTTTCGCGTCTCCGATGAGTTATGAGGTGGCGGGGACGCAGTATGTGGCGATAGCAGCGGGCAGCAATGTAATTTCCTTTTCTTTGCCGCACTAAACAGTTTCAGAATGTTTCCGGGGAGATGATGAATATGCATTCGCGCAGAACGAGCACCAGCATTTTGGCGGGAGTTGTCGCAAGTTTTCTAGCGCTTTCCGCTGGTTGTGGAAAGAAAGAGGCAGACCCCGGGGCTCGCGTCGGACCACCGGCTTCGACCATCCGGGTTGAAAAACAGGGCGATGGTATTCACCTGAAAAGTTCCCAAGCGGAATTTGTACTTACCGCTTCGGGGCAATTGCTGGCTCGCCGCTCCCAGGGCCAGACGGGTACAACCATTGACGAAGAAGGAGCTTCACGCCGCGGCGTCGACGTACTTGTGAATCACAAATGGGCAGGGGATTTTGTGCGCGACCTGAGCAAAGCAGAGACCCGCGACGCCCAAGGCAAGCTCGGCAAACTTGGAAAACTAGTGCGGGTGACGGGCCATAGCGCCAGCACGGGTCTTGAGGAAGTGCTGCAGGTGGAGTTGTACGACGACTTCCCCGCTATGGCTTTGCTTTCAGCGACCTACAAGAATGCGGGCACAGCGCCGGTTCCGATCAATTCCGTCAGCCTGCAACAACACCGCTTGAACGCGACGCTTGCCGATCCCACCGCAAAAGCGCACGAGATGTGGGCCTTTTTTGGCTCGAGCCTGAAATGGGGAAAAGACGACGTGCTCGCGGTCCCTGCAAAGTTCCGTCAGGACAATCCGTTTGGTACTCCGGTTGAAACCAAAGATGATTTGGGCCGCGTGGGCGGTGGCGTGCCGGTTGTCGCTTTCTGGACGCGTACGACGGGACTGGCAGTCGGCCACATTGAGACTTTGCCGCTGGCCTTGTCCATCCCGGTAGAAACAACCGCCGATGGCCGGGTGGAAACTCACATCGACGTTCCCGCCGACACGCCGCTCGGGCCCGGCGAGAGTTTTTCGACGCCGCGCACCTTTGTGGCGGTATACCAGGGCGATTACTACGAGCCGCTCAATCTGTGGTCAAAAGCCGTTGAGCAGGAAGGGCTGACACGTCCGAAAAACAACGAAGAGAACTATGCCGTGTCCTGGTGCGGATGGGGCTATGAGTCCGATGTAACTCCCAAACAGATGGTCGATACAATTCCTGAATTGAAAAAACTGGGGATTCACTGGGCTACTGTGGATGATCGGTGGTTCAACAACTATGGTGACTGGCTGCCGCGCCCGGAAACGTTTCCGGGCGACTCTCTCAAGAAAATGGTGAAGGATTTTCATGCGCAAGGGATCAAAGTGCAGGTGTGGTGGCTTCCTCTGGCGGTCGAGGACGGCAACTTCAGTTATGGCGGGCACAAGTACGTGGTATCGCAGGTCGCCAAGGAACATCCGGACTGGCTGATCCTGGACCAAAAAGGAAAACCAGCACGCATGACCCGAAATCTGGCAACGCTGTGCCCTGCCGTTCCCGAAGTGCGCGACTACTACAAACGGCTCACGGAGCGACTGATCCGCGACTGGGATTTTGACGGACACAAGCTTGACAATATCTACTCGACGCCGAAATGCTACAACCCCAAACATCATCACAAGTCGCCAATGGATTCCGTCTATGCCATGGGCGATGTTTATAAAACAATTTTCGAAACAACCCGGTCGCTGAAGTCCGATAGCGTTACGCAGAGCTGCCCGTGCGGTACTCCGCCGAGCATCGCCTGGCTGCGCTACATGGATCAGGGGGTAACAGCCGATCCCGTCGGCTCCGTGCAGGTGCGGCGGCGGATGAAGATGTACAAAGCGCTGCTCGGACCGACAGCGGCCATCTACGGAGACCACGTAGAACTGACGCGCGTCGAGAACACCTTCAGTTCAAACGAGCAGGACCTTGGCCAGGATTTTGCCTCTACGCTTGGCACCGGCGGAGTATTGGGAACGAAATTCACCTGGCCAGACTATGGGCCAAAGCTCAAGAACGTGTATTTGAATCAGCAGAAAGAAGAAATCTGGAAGAAGTGGATTCAGTTGTACAACGAAAAAATGCTGTCGAAGGGCACGTTTCTGGATTTGTATGTGTACGGGTACGACGCGCCGGAAGCCTATGCCATCGAAAAAAATGGCGCCCTGTATTATGCGTTCTATGCGCCGGCTCCGGACCGCAAAAGCAAAAAGCCGGAAAGCAACTGGAGTGGAGAGGTGGAATTGCGGGGCCTCGGCACGGGAACCTACCATGTAGTGGACTACGTGAACGGACAGGACTACGGAACCGTTAACGGCCCGACCGCAAAGCTGAAAGCGGGCTTTAGGGGAAGCTTGCTGCTCGAAGCAACCAAGAGCACAAAATGAGTTCGGGTGAAGGCGACGAGCGAAGGTTCGCCCTTCGCCTTATCGCGCGTCCGTTATCCAAACGACCGCCGCGCGATCAACGGCAGGTAGATAGAAAATGAGGCGGTCGCCCACGACGGTTCCCTTCACTTCCCGCTCTTCCCCGAGAAACGGGAGAAAACTTGCTGTACATTTTCGCGAGGCCGGAACGGAGATTCGCGTTGCCCTCTCCGGGGCAGGATTCACATTGCTGTGCGGTACAATCCCCCCGAAGTTGGCGAGGAAAACGTGCGGCTTCCCGTCCACCAGCGAAATGTTGGAGGCCACGGTTGCTGCCGTTTGCACGACCAGCGACGCGTCCTGCGGAAGGGCGGCGATAAATTCCGGCTGGCCGCTCGCCGTCGCTTTTGCAAAATCATTCTGCAGGGCAGCCAGATGAGTGGCACCGGGCGATGTCGCAAAGCGCTCTATGTTGCCCGCCGCGCCGAGAGCCGTGTTGTCCGCTCCGGTAATCACCAGTTTGCCCCCCCGGCCAACAAAAGCTTTCAGTTGCGATCGTTCGTCGTCCGAGAGCACGGAAACATCGGGAAGTACGAGGGAAGATCCCTTGAATTGAGCGAGCGTCCGGGGCGTGATCGGCTGGAACTCCAGGTGCCGTTGCAAGAGAAGAACGAGAGTGCCGCGATAGGCCGGCAGAAAATGTTCGGAATCAAAGTTCCGGCTTGCGGGCGAAAAATAAACACCGATCGGGTGAATCGGCGTCCGCGGAAGATAGAAGGTCTTTTCGTGCGCAGCAATCCACTTGAAAATCTCAGTGCGCGTCGGTAAATCGTTGGAACCGCCCATGGAATGACCTGGCGCATCCCAGAAGTTCACTCCAGTAACAATCTGGGAGGCGGCAAGAGTCTTCATCGCTTCCCGGGCGGCCACGCCCTTGTCGCCGTCCCAGGAATAATTCAGTATCCAACTTGCTTTGCCTTCGGCAAACGCCCGAAACGTGAGCATGCCCGCCTGGTACAGGAACCAGTCGACCTGTGTGCGACCTGCGGCCATGTGGTCGCCCGAACCAAATTCATATTCGTGGGCGATCGCGTCCACAACCGCATACATTTCATAAACGTCCGCGCCGACCCGCGTCGCTTCCTGTTCGATCCCCGGATAGATTTCCGGAATCACCATAATGGAAGGGTTGACGCTGCGCGCGACCGTACGAATTTCTGCGACAAAATCCGTGAGCGTGTCGATCCGGAAGTTCACCCATTTGCGAAAATTGCCGTCGGCGAAATCGCCAATCTTCAGATCCTTGCGGGCATTCAGTCCGGTTTTCGCTTTGAATGCCGCCACGGTAAAGTCATCAAAACTCGCCCAGGTATTTTCCCAGCCATCGAAATGGGTCATCCAGTAGGGGATATCGACATAAATTCCATCGATCCCGGTTGCTGCGATTTGTCGCACCCGTTCCATGTAGGTCTTGCGCCAGGGTTGGGCATACGGGCTGATCCAAACGTCTTCGTCCCCTTTTCTAATCCAAAATGCAGCGCCGGAGGTAAAGACTGCCGGCTCGCCGCTAAGCTTTCGCTGCAGCCAGTCGGGATGATCCTTTACAACGCTGTGTTGCGACTTGTCGGCGTTGGCGGTGATGCATTCCGTGCCGGCGATGTATACGAACGCCTTGTTTTTAACGAGGTGCGCTTTTTCCGCGACCGCCCGAATATCCGCTAGTTTTGCGGTGGGGTCGAGAAAACTTTCATAGCGGCCGGGAATATCGTTGTCCACTTCGATGCCAAAAACGTGCGAGGCCTCGGCATCGCGGACAATCTTGTCCGGGCTCTTGGAGTTGAGCCCGTATCCGCCAATACGAACAAAGTGCGTCCAATTTTGTTCAGGGCCGTCGCTGTGCGCCGGCAAGCCGAGTAGCGCAACTGCTGTCACTGCAAGGCTGAGCAGAGTTCCGAGGCGAGCCCTCATAGGCCGTCTCCTTTGAGTTCGACGGATCGCAAGCGTTTAGATTGGCAGACTAAAATTCGAACCGCACGCCGAATTGCATGTGGCGCGGCGATCCGAGAGTGCTGGTAACCTGCCCGAACTCGCCGTCAGTCAGTATCGTGTCGGGGATAGCGAAGCGCGGCGTATTCGTGAAGTTAAAGAACTCCGCACGAATCTGAAGCTTCATGGCTTCGTGAATCTTGAATTCCTTGCTGAAAGAGAGGTCTGTGTTGTGGATGCCGTCGCTGCGTAAATTCGAGAAATAGCGCGGAGCATTGCCGGCAACTTGATCGCCAGGTTGCGCAAAGCAACTCGTATCAAAGATGTTCGCGCCGGTCGCGGCAGCCTCATGATAGCTGATCCCGGAAGATACTTGTGCGCACGTTACGTCAGGGCGCTGAACTCCATCCTGGAGATTTCCCCCGGAAATGATGCTGATAGGAGTTCCCGTCTGAAAAGTGAGGATGGTCGAAGCGGACCACCCGCCGACAATGGCGTCCAAAACCGGGTGCATGTCGTGACCAATCCAGCGGCCCCGGCCCAGAGGAAGATCGATAATGGTCGCAAGTACCATGCGATGGGTGGCGTCGTTGGCGCTGATCGACCGTTCGGCTCTGAGGTTGTCGAGTTCTTGCGGTACGCCGGAGCTGAGACTGTTCGTGATGAACGCGTTGGCGCCGGCCGAAGAATCATCAATCGATTTCGAATATGTATAGTTGCCTTCAAAACTGATGTAGTGACTCTGCCGCTTCTGAAAACGAACTTGCAGCGAGTGATAGATGGAATTGGCTTCGAGCAATGTCAGGCCGCTGAAAGAGCCGTTGAATTGCGGATAGGGCCGCAGCAAATTGACGAGTGGAATCGTGTCGTCGTTGTAGATGGAGCTGGGCTCGTTAAAGATTTGATCAGAACCAGGCACAAAGAGCGGCTGGAATGGATTGGCAACCTGCTGCGCCAGGCAATCGCTGGGACCCAGGCCGTTGCAAACAGGCAAGTCGCCATTGATGATCTGATTGCGAATGGAAGAAGGCAAGTAGTTCCGATTGGAGGCGCCGGAGAATGAACTGTACGGCAGATGGGTGCCGCGGCTCCCGGAATAGTCGACTCCTATTACGATCTGACCGGGGAAAAGATGCTGGACGCCAAGGTTCCATTGATAGATTTCCGCGTTGCGCGCTTCGCCAGTGTCGAGGCTGTTGTTGTTACCATAGCCCCAGAGCGCCGCGGCACCGTAGGTTTGGCCTTGCGGTTGGGCAAATCCGGCTGGAAATGGATTTTCCAGAGTGGCGAATTGGGTCTGAAAGTTATCCTTGCTGAACAGGATTGGATTGGTGGCACCGAATGCGGTTCCGGTAAACTGAAAATTCGTCGCGACATTCAAACCATAGTAGATACCGGCGCCTCCGCGAATGACCGTTGTGGGAGTCATCTGGTAGGCAAAACCCAGACGCGGCGCCCAGTTGTTGCGATCCACCGGAACGTTGCGGCCCCCGGGGCCGGCGAAGACCGTTGAACCCGGAAGGTCGCCGGTGGTATTCACCAATCCAGGAACATTGATGGGCACTGCAATCCCGCTGCTGGCCGAGAAATCGCTGAATTGGATCTGATCGTGACGCTCGCTGTAAGGAGTGCTCCATTCATAGCGAAGGCCCAGATTCAGCGTCAACTTGTGAAACAATCTCCAATCGTCCTGAAAATAAAAAGCCGTTTCTTTCGACTTGTTAGCAACGGAATGCGCCACTGTAAGGCTGGACGAGCCAGGGTCCCCGTATCCGAGCAGGAGACTTGCAAAGGAATTACCCTCGAACGGATTGGGCTCAGCAGGATTCACTTCGCTGGCCGTAGTGGCAGAAGCAAAGTTGAATAGTCCTGTGGGACTCTGCGGTTGCGAAAAATTGTTATAGAAAAGACGTTGCTCACCGCCGAACTTGAAAATGTGGCGGCCATGAACCCACGACACCGACGAATTATAAGAGACCAGGGTGTGGGCGAAGCCGGTATCCGTGCAGCACTGGTTGAACAGGGACGAGGCATTGTTGTCCATTTGGATGGTCGGGAAACGACTCTGCCCGTTGGCCTGCGAGAGAATGGCATCGCCGGGTGCGTCGAAAACGGTTGCGACATCGGGGTAATCTTCCGTCACCGGCGCCACCGCGCGATCCGCAGTGAGGCGACTGGTCCAGACGATGGTGGGAATGGGACTCCAGTTGTGTTCAATCGAGGCATTTTGTACGTCGGTGGTCGCACTAAAGCCGTCGCCAAAGTCGCCATCACCGAAAACCGTGGGCGCAACAAAGGAATCATGATGGTTGCTGTAGCGGCCGGAAATTCGATTCGTATCGGAGAAATGATGATCAATCTTGATATCGAATTGGCGAGCATCGGATTTGGGAACAAAAGCGCTGTGGTAGTTGAAATCGCCGGGCGCCGGATTGTCGATCGTAGGCGTCGGATACAAGTTGATGATTTTCTGGCCGATCGGATCGATCAGGTTGGCGTCAATGACATTGGGAACGGTGAAATCCGGACGATTGCCCGCGCCGTCCACGGCAAAAGGATTGAAGATACGTTGCTGGACCGGATTACCAGAATCGTCTGCCAGCACCGAGTTGCGGAAGTCTCCCGTGCGTTCCGCCGCGGTGGGAACGAAAGCATTGATATCGACAGGATCGCTTTGCTTGGTTTTCTCGAAGTCGACAAGGAAAAAGGTTTTGCTTTTGCGAATGGGGCCGCTGAAGGAAAAGCCGTACTGGTCGCGTGAATGATCGGGATTGGGAATTCCTTGCGCATTGCGGAAATATTCGTTCGCGTCCAGCGCCGACCGTTGTCCAAACCACCAGCCGCTGCCGTGAAATTTGTTGCCGCCTTCCTTGAGCACGATGTTGACGACGGTGCCACCATTACTGCCGTATTCCGCAGAGAAGCTATTATTCTCAACTTTGAATTCCTGCACGATCTCGACCGAAGGTTGATAGTAAACGTTCGTGGTTGCTCCTTCACCTTGCTCTGGAGCACTGGTGAGCGCACCATCGACACGAATTTCCGCGGTTGCATTGCGCTGCCCGTTGGAAACGAAGTTGGTTCCCGTCGGATAAGAATCGGTGGTTCCCTGACCGGCCGTTTCTGTAACTCCGCCCGCAAGAAATACCAAACTGAAAAAGCTGCGATTCACCAACGGAATGTCCCGCACGTATTCATTGGTAACATCAGTACCCAGTGAAGCGTTGGCCGTATCCAGGAGGGGAAGCTCCGTCGTTACCGTCACGCTGCTGGAAAGAGAGCCCGGTTTCAATGCGAAGTCAATCGAGGCCGCTTGGCTGGCCGCTAGCACGACATTGGTCCGCTCGTCCGGGGCAAAATCTGCCGCCTCGACTCGCAGTGTATATTTCGCAGGGCGCAGACCGGTGAGCGTGTAAGCTCCGTTGGTATCGGTCGTCGTAGCGCTCGCCACATTCGTATTTACATCTGTGAGGGTCACCTTGGCACCAGCAATAGCGCCGCCTGACGAATCCCGAACAACGCCCGACAACTGCGAAGTATAGGAAGCTTGCCCGTGAACGAGTGGAGGGAGCAAAAGGCATACGAATACAAAGAAAAAGGCATTTCTGAACTTGGTCATGAACACCCCTCTAGCCTGCTTGACGAGAACTAAAACGCTTGCGATTTCCTTCTTTTATAATCTATTTGTCGTTATGTCAAGGATTAGCGTAAACAAAAACAAGGTAACGCAAGATGTCCGCAACCAGGGTTTTGACGGGCTCCTGCCCGGGAGGGGCACGAACCAGACGCGGGGGTAGTGCAGGGATTTGCTGCCTGGAGGTGAACTGTGTGTACCAGGGGGCCGAATTGCACGAGGAAGTTGAGGCCGGCAACTCCAAATGTCAGCGGCCCGTGCCCGAACGGCTCTTTTTACAGGGATACGCCGCGCTTCCAGGGGATGAAGTCATCCTGGGCCAGGAGTTCTGCTTTGGTACGATGTGTTCCGCTCGCCACGCGCAGGACCAGTTCCAAAATAGCGTCGCCGGTTTGCTCTATCGTCGCAGTCCCGGGAATGATCGAACCTGCGTCAAAATCAATGATGTCGCTCATGCGAACAGCTAGAGCCGAGTTTGTCGAGATTTTTACGACCGGCGTGATGGGATTGCCGGTCGGTGTGCCCAGGCCGGTGGTAAATAAAACGACGGTCGCACCTGCTCCCGCCTGAGCCGTGACGCATTCCACGTCATTTCCCGGAGTGCACTGAAGATTCAGACCTGGCTTGGTGCTGGTTTCCGGATAGTCAATGACCGCGGTGATCGGCGAAGTGCCTCCCTTTTTGGCCGCTCCGGCCGATTTCATAGCATCAGTAATCAGCCCGTCCCTGATATTGCCCGGAGATGGATTCATCTCAAAAGTCGCGCGTACGGCTTTCGCCCGAGCCTCGTAGTCCCGCATCAGACTTATGAATCGTTCGGCTGTTTCCGCCGTATCACAGCGGTTGATAAGCCCTTGTTCTACGCCGCACAGTTCAGGAAACTCCGACAGAATGCCGGTGCCACCGGACGCAGCGACAATATCCGCCAGGTGGCCGATTGCCGGATTCGCGGTAATCCCCGAGAACCCGTCCGATCCGCCACATTTCAATCCAACACAAAGACTGGACAGCGCAGCTGGCTTGCGTACTTCTTTATCTGCTTCGATGAGCCCGAAAAACGTGTCCCGAATGGCGCGCGACAGCATGACGCTCTCAGAAGGCCATTGCTGCTGCTCGTAAACCAGCAAGGGCTTCTGCAAATTGGGAGTTCGCCTGGCGATTTCCTCACGCAGGATGCTGACCTGCGCGTGCTGACAGCCGAGACTCAATACGGTAGCCCCGGCAACGTTGGGGTGGTTAATGTAACCTGCCAGCAGTCCGCACAAATTCTGCGCGTCTTCGCGAGTTCCACCGCATCCTGCCTGGTGCAGCAGAAACTTTATTCCATCAATATTGGGGAACACTTTACGGGGCGCCGCTTGCGGAGAACTGGCTGTAAAATCGCGACCGCGAAGTTCCTCAGCCTTTCCCTGCTGGTACAAGCGGGCGAGTTCGGCTACCTGCTGGCGGTGAATCTGCGGTGCGGCGAAACCCAACTCTTCTTCAAAAGCCTGTTTCAAGACACTGAGATTGCGGTTTTCGCAGAAGACCAGCGGCAGCACGATCCAGTAGTTTCGCGTGCCCACCCGTCCGTCCGCCCGGTGAAATCCCTGAAATTCCTTCCGCGCCCAGGTACTGACATCGGGCGCGATCCAGCGATAGTTTGTGTCCTTTTCATGAAAGTCCGAAGCGCTGTGACGAACATTTCGCGTGGTGATGGCTTCGCCTCGCGCAATCGGAACGATCGATTTGCCCACCAGCACCCCGTACATAACAACGGAATCGCCCGGGGCCAAAGCCTGCGTGGCAAACTTGTGTTTCGCGGGCACATCGCTGGCCAGCACATACGAGACTCCGGCAAAATCTACAGTTTCTCCCTGGTGACAATCGAGAGTCGCGATGAGTACATTGTCCCGCGGATCAACTTGTAACAGCTTGTTTTGCATAATCGTGAATCTCGCTATCTTATGGAAACTCTTGATGGGATTTCAAAAGCAGGGCACTTCGATCCTCCAGGCCAGCCGGCAACCCGACTCAAATAATACGCGATTCTTGTGAAGGGTACATCCGGCGCGACGGCCCTGGTTTTTATTTGATTTGACGGAGTCGAAATTTGCCAGACGTGCGACGAATTCGTGAGGGTGCCGGCAAGAAAATCCGGGCTCTTCTGCAGGCTTCCGCCCAGCAGATATTACGTTCCGCTTGTGGTTCAGGCCTTGACCGCATATCTCGGAATCGACCGGGATTTGCTCGAATTCTTGTCCGGTGGAAAGGCCGTCGAGCTTCTTAGAACCAATTGGGTTTTCAGAACATACTCGGTCCCATCCGGCGCGGGCGTCTCCCTTTTCACTTCATTCAACAACGCATCAAACGCTAATTTGGCCAGATCTTTTTGTGACATTTGAACGGTGGTGAGCGGCGGAATCATGTACTCGGCCATCCGGATGTCGTCAAATCCCACGACCGACAAATCCTGCGGCACGGCAATCCCCAACTCATACGCTTCCCTCATAACGCCGATCGCCGTCATATCGTTGGAACAAATGAGCGCCGTGGGTCGTTCTTGCAAACGGGAAAGTTCCTGCAGAGCGCGTCTCCCGCCCTCCAGACGGTGGTCTCCCTCAACAATAAATTCGGGCTTCACCTGCAACCCAATTTCACGCATCGACTCTTCAAACGCCCGTTTTCGCGCAATGGCTGACCTTAGTTTCAGAGGGCCCGCCACAAACCCAATACGCTCATGCCTGAGCGCTGCCAGGTGCTGTACGGCCTGCCGAATCCCATCCACATAGTCAACTCGGATATTGCTCACGCGCGGCGCTTTGGGCCCAACATCAATGAACACCAACGGCAGATTTCGAAAACGCAAATGCTCGAGTAGCGCGTCTTCCATTCCGAAGGTTACAACCGCAACCCCGTCCACCCGCTGCTCGATCATTCTCCGGACCGCCAGTTCCATACGCTTTGGATCATGAATTGTTGAGGTCAGGAGAATTTCGTAATTTTTCTCGACGGCCAGATTTTCAAAGGTCTGCACAATCTCTGGAAAGAAGGGATTCGTAATTTCGGAAACGATTAATCCGAACGTATGACTTCTTCCGGACACCAGCGCGCGGGCCTGCCGATTCGGGTAATATCCCAGTTCGGCGATGGCCTTCCAAACGCGTTTGGCAAGTTGGGCGTCCACGGTAGCCACTTGATTGACCGTTCGTGAAACGGTTGCCGTCGATACCCTGGCGCGTCTGGCCACATCGCGAATGTCCACTATTGTTCTCCAGAACCGGGAAACCGGATCACCTGCAGTATACGCTTTCTCCAGGTCTGCAAGTCTACCACCCGCTGGCACCTGAAATTGTGGACAAACAGTCTCGCGCTCTGCTCTTTGGCCAAGGGCAAGGGCGACGGTTGGGATGGGCCTGGTAAACGTTTGCTTACTCGTTTTTCTGGAGGCGCTCGCCGGAATTCGAAGCCGGTGCAGAAATCTCGTGCCTCGTCGTTTCAGACGGCCCGAAAAAACAAGGCGGCCATCCCCGTATGCCCGCAGCGCGCCGTGCGCGCCAGCCCGGGCGTCGCGCCAGGCCGCGTTACGTCCTCGGTTGGCCTTTGCTTAGGACGCCAGCTCCATTCGCGTGCGCGGCCGTTTCCTCTTCCATTCATAATCTTTTCGCAAAAGCGACTTGTGTTTTTTGACCTGCACTTCCAATTCCTTAAATGCTATTTTGCAGCTCGATTGCACATTGGCTCCCACGCCAGTGGCATGCAGGGCCCCAGTGGGCATCGACAAATTCAAAACACAGGAATGTTCTTCCTTATGCGGGTTTTCAGAAAATACTCCATGTAATTGCAGAAGATCCGGCGAATAATTTTGTAACAATGTATTGAGTTTTTCGACCTGCCGTACGACTACGCCTTCAACAGCCTGTTGCGAATTGACATGCTTGTAGCTGATGGAAAGTTTCATGGACGCACCTGTAGGAAGATTTGCAGAAGAGGCGTGCGACGCAGTCATCGACTCTGCACCGCTCATGCCCCAGAGCATAGCAGCGAGAAACGCTCGCCGCAATCGTCGTCTTGCTCACAGGTTCTTGGATGCGGCTTCTGCTGTTTGTGGTGCCCAATGAATTCCAGGAACTCAATATTCTTGTGATCGTTAATCCCGATTGACATACGCACTCGATTGTCAAAAACTCTTCCCGGTTCAGCTAACGCGCGGGATGATCGATGCCATGATAATTCACATATTTGCATTTCGCTTTAAGCCGGGTGTCAGCGAGGAAAGAAAAAAATACATCGTGAATGAAATTCGCGGCCTGCAAGGTCACATACCGGGACTATTGGAAACATGGGTGGGCCTCAATGCTTCTCTGCGGGGCGCAGGCTACGAATTAGGCGGTGCGATGAAGTTTGCAGACAAGGAATCTTTCGACGCCTACGGTCCTCATCCGCTCCATCAAAAGCTGTTGAGTTGGCTTGTGCCTTTGATCGAGCCAATCGAAGTGGATTTCGCTCTCTAAAGTTTCACTGGTCACGACAAACTAAGCCGATATCGGGCCCACTTGGCATCTCGGCGATTTTTTGATTTTCTCCAGCGTTCCGGGTGCTTCTTCTTCTCCCGCGAGATGGACTTCGGATCCACCAGCCACTGCGCCCTTCCCGGGCGTCCAGCCGTCTTCTGTTTCGAGCCCACAAGTCGACCTACACTCAATAAACGGCAAATCTCCGCGCTGGTGGTCTCCAATGCTGCAGCTGTTTGTTGGACAGTGATCCAATTCTTGCGGGGATTGGGCATCTCTCAGTCCTCCATCCCAAGAAACACGAACGGCTAAAATCACTTTACCGTTATATTACCTTTATTGGCAATATTCGTGTCAAATGTTTGTCCGGAGACATGGCCCTGAACGTCTGCGCGCTAATTGGATAATTGGCTTGACGGATAAACGGCAACGCGATCTTTGCCCGGGGACAGGCAAATCGTGCTTTCATTTCATACAGAATTCTTATTTCTTGAACAAGTCCTCAAATGCCTGTCGTGCATCAGTGGGGCGCCGCGCTGCAGGCGCCGCGGTGGCTGCGGTGTTCGGTTGGGAATAGGTCGTCGGAGCAGTGTCTTTTTCTACGGTTGTGCGGAATTCATAAAACTTGCAACTATTCTTCGCGTCTTTTGGATAGATGCGCTCGGGAATCGGCTGTGTGCACTCAAATTGCGCACCGGTATCAAAGAACCGGCACTGTTTGCAGCAGTGCAGTTCCAGCTGGCACTTGGGACATTTTCCGTTGGGATCAAAGCCTGGAGTCAATACCGCGCCGCAATTCGCACAACGTCCCCGCGTCACAGTTCCAACCATGCGGGGCGTCCGCGGCCCCAGATGATCCACGTTCCGCGGACCCCCGGATGGCGGTTTTCGATCCTGGCGTTTCTCTTTTTTCTCGTCTTTTTCCGCGTCTCGATAACCGCGGTGACTATACTTGCGATCCACAAACGCCTCCGTCCGTCATTTTCGACGGACCAGCACACATCTCTGCTTTTTTGCGAATTCTCGCAAAGTGACTTGGTAAGTAGCCAATCGGATTGTTACACTCGGCCCGATAGTACAATCACTTCCAAAGGGTTACGTTCAGGATTGCCTAGTTCGAGCAGGAGACGGGACATCTATGTTTGTAGTCCTCTGGGAGTTCGAAGTCAAGCCGGGATGCGAAATAGAGTTTAAATCGGCTTATGGTTCCACTGGCCCTTGGACCCAACTGTTTCGTCGCGATTCGTGCTATCTCGAGACTCGTCTACCGCACGATCCTTTCCGTATCCAATTTTATGTAACGCTCGACTTCTGGACTTCGCGCGCTGCCTACCAAGCCTTTCAGGCCTTGCACCAGGGTGAATATCAGCAAATTGACGCGCTCTGCGAAACGCTTACTCTGACTGAACGAAAGCTCGGCGAATTCGACACGCCTTCCGCGTCATAAACCAACTTCACACCGATTTCAGCCGCCCTAGGCAAACCAGCCCACAAAACCATCCGGTTTCAAATCGTCCTTCATAAATCTCCTCGGAGTTCCGTCCACGCGCAGGACCGCCTCTGCCGCCAGATATCCGCTCCGCACTGCTCCTTCCATCGTCGCTGGCCAACCCGTGTCCGTCCAATCCCCTGCCAGAAATAGTCCGCCAACACTGGTTTGCTGTTTGGGACGCCAGCGGTCTACGCCCGGCTCCGGCGAAAACGTGGCAGCCACCTCTTTGATTACCGTTGCTTTCACGAGCTGTGCCTCGCGAGCCAAAGGCAACGCTTGTCGTACTTCTTTCAGACACAAATCAATAATTTCCTGCCGCTGCTTCTGCAACAGATCGTAAGACGCACTGATCACGAGCTGAAGGTACTGCCCTCCGGGGGCTCCCTCAGCCTTTACCGCCGCGTCTCCGTATAGCTGGGTTTTGTTGAAAATCCACTGCGTCGTCGTATCCAGGAGGGTGATGAACGGCTCGTCGGTAACCTTCCGGTCAAACCACAAGTGCACGCCCGTGATCGGGGCATCCTTGATCCTCTCCAAGCTCCGAAACGTGGCGTCGTTCTGCTTCACGCTTTCCGGAATCAATTCAGCAATCACCGTGTGCGGCACGGCGAACACATAGGCATCCGCGGTTTCAACGCGTTCACCGTCAAATTTCAGTCCGCCAAGCGTTCCGCCCTCCAACTGCAGGGCGCGCACGGGAGAACGCAGGGTCACTTCCCCGCCCCGCTTCTCAATTTCCGCCGTCGAACCTGCGTAAAGGTCCGCCAGCGGCACAACGGGCACTCCCATCCGATACCCGGTTCGGTTGGACAAAAATGCCTTCCAAAATACATCCACTCCGAATCGCGCGTCGGTCCGGTTCAGCTCTTCATCGAGCGCACTCACCAGCACCACTCGCCAAAATCTCTCAATCGCTCGCGGCGTCTGATTTCTCCGCCTGAGCCACTCCAGCATGGAAATCCCGCCCGCCTCCTCCAAATCCGCCGTCTTTCCCTTGGCCCACAGAATACTGAGCATAGCTCGCCCGATAGAAATCTTGTCTCGTAAGCTTAGAGGCGCAAATGCGGCAAATGATCCCGTCATGTGAAATGGCGCGGGAAGCATCCCGGCTTGCATCGTTCCCTTGCGCCCTTCAGGATCAAGAAACAGCAAGCGGTCGAAAAACTTTATTTTGTTTTCAGAGCCGACGCGGCGATAGAAATCTTCGAGATTTGTGCAACAGCCCAGCGTTACGTGTTGGCAGTTGTCCACATGCTCGCCGTTGGGCAACAAATAGCTGGTCGCCCGTCCGCCAAGATAAGGGCGCAGCTCAAACAAGCGAACCCGCCAACCCGCTTCAGCTAGCGCGACGCCGGTCGCCAGTCCCGCCAGCCCGCCGCCGATCACTATCACGCTTTTCAAGAATGTTCTCTTCCGTCACGCGACCAAAGCGTGCCTTTGCAATGAATAGCATCTTCTCTCTCTTGGAAAGCCGTACGCGCTCGCCAAAAACAGCAAAATCCAATGATTCAATTCGCGCTAGAAGTGCGCTGTAGGTGTGCACCAGCAGCCACAGCGCACTACGGCTGTCCGCATCGATCAAACTTATTAATTTCGCGCCTTCCTCGTACAACTGCCAGGCGCGCTCTGCTTCAAACCGCAATAGCTCGCGCACGCCGAGAGTCGCCGTATTCTTCCCCAAATCGGCTGCTGCCACTCCAAATCGCGCCAAATCCTCGTCCGGCAAGTAAACTCGCCCCAGTTCGTGGTCCTCGTGCACGTCGCGAATAATATTCGTCAGCTGGAAGGCCAGTCCTAGTTTCTCTGCCAGCTCCAGGGCCCGCGCATCCTTAAAACCAAAAACGTGCGTGCAGGTCAGTCCAACGGTTCCTGCCACTCGATAGCAATACTCGCGCAATCTTTCAAATGTGGGATAGGTCTGAATCGTCAAATCCATCTCTGCGCCGGAGATCAAATCGTGCAGGTATCGCGCCGGCATGCTGTATCGGCGCATCGTGTCAACCAGCGCGGGGAGCACGGGACTTGCCACCGGCCCGTTGCTGGTCAGCGCATCGTCCAGAGCAGCGCGCCACTTGGCCAGCCCCCGCTGCTTCACAACCAAATCGTCGTCATCGTCCGCCACATCATCCACCAGGCGCATGAAAGCGTACAGGGCCGCCAAGCCGTCACGCTTGGTTTTGGGCAAAAGATAAAACGCATAGTAAAAATTGCTGTGAGAAGCGCGCGCTACGCGATGGCACTCCTGGTAGGACTCGGCGGCGCCGAGTGCTCCGCTCGATTGCGTCTTCACCTCCGTTTTGGAATTTCTTGCCCCCCATTGCGTCAGCAGCGCCCGGCCCAGCAGCCGTGCCTGTTTCCCTCGTCCGACCGAGGGCCGGGTGTGCAACGTGTCGTGGCCCATCGCTTCAATCGCATCCAGCACGGCCATCCCGCCACGGCTGAACATATCCAAATCCACACTCAACCGTCCATCGACCATTTTCGATAGAGGCAGTCCTTCAGCGAACAACCCGCGAGTGCGCGCGATCAAGTCCTTCATCAACTCCACATAGCGCTCATCAAAATGTCTGGCGACGATATCGCTCTCGCTGACCGCGTGGGCGGCGGCAATGTCCAGGGGAATATAGATCCTTCCCTTTTCCAGATCGCGCGAAACGTCCTGCCAAAAATTCGCCAGTTGCAGTGCCGTGCAGGTCGCATCTGAAAGCAGCTGCCGCTGCTCATCCCGGTAACCGCAAAGATAGAGCACCAGCCGCCCCACAGGATTGGCGGAATACACGCAATACCCAACCATCGCCTGCCACGTTGCGTAGCGCTTTACGGTTTGATCCTGCCGAAATGCCCGCAACAGATCGGCAAACGGCTGCTTCGGAATATCTTTCGCGACAATCGTTTCATGCAGCGCGACAAACACGGGATGCGACGGCGTACCGCGATAACATGCATCCAACTCCTGTTCCCACCAATTCAAAAGCTCCAAAGCGCGCGCGGTATCCGGCACCTCATCGCCCAGATCATCGGCCCACCGGCAGTACGCATACAGATTATAAAAGTGTTGATGGAGTTCTTTCGGCAGGAGCCAGGAAGCTACATTGAAATTTTCGTAGTGGTGCGTCGCCAGCCACCGCGTGTACTGCTGCGCCTCGGCAGCCGTACTTCCCACGGGAGGCAGTTTCTCTGCTAACTGAAGTTCACCGGGACGCAACATCAGGCGAGAAAGTCCTTAGTACACATGTTTGGTTTGAAAAGAAAAAGAAGCAATCTGCTTCACGGACGCACAGCCAGCTTGATCTCGCCACTGCGTGCTTTCATGCGCTCAAACGCCTGCGGCAAATCGTCCAGCCGGATTTCTTCTGTCACAAAATCGCCCGCAGAAATATCCCCGCGTCGAATGGCTTCCAGCGCTTCGCGAATAAATCGCGGCGTGTGATGGAACGGTGAAATCAGTTTAATCTCGGAATAGTGGATGCTCGCCGGCTCAATCTCGACCGTAGTTCCGCTCGGCAAGCCACTAAAGAAGTTCACCACGCCGCCGCGCCGCACCATACTCAACGCTTGTCGCCACGTTGCAGGATTACCCGCGGCTTCCACCACCGAGTCTGGCCCGCGTCCATCCTCCGTCAAAGCCTTCACGGCAGCCACCACATCTGGCGTTTCTGTAACATTAATCGTCGCAATCGCTCCCAGACGCCGCGCCACTTCCAAAGGCGCGCTGCGGCGCGCCAGCGCAAGCACGCGCAACCCGCGTCGCGAAAGCATGCGCACATACTTCAATCCGATCGGACCGCATCCAATCACCGCAACCGTGTCGCCCGTACGCACTTCCATTTCATGAATTCCGCGCAGCACACAAGCCAGCGGTTCGACCAGCGCCGCGCTGCCGTCATCGACCGAGTGCGGCACTTCCAACATGTTCTCCATCGCAATGCGCCCCGGAATCCGCATGTATTCCGCATAAGCGCCATTGTTAAACAGCAAGTCTTCGCACAAATTTTCCTGGCCGCGACGGCAGTGATAGCACCGCAAACATGGCGCGGAGTTTGCCGCGATCACCCGCATTCCTATGCGCCACCGCGCGTCAACGCGTTTTCCGACCGCCGCAATCTCTCCGACGACTTCATGCCCGAACACCGCAGGCGGTTGAATCATCTTCGCGTGATACCCGCGCTTCCAGACTTTCAAGTCCGTTCCGTCCGTCAGAGCCAGCCGAACCCGGAGCAACACTTCATCGGCGGCCAGCGTCGGCACATCAATTTTTTCTATGCGCAAATCTTCACTTCCATACAGCACAGCCGCCGTCATCTTTGACGGCACAACTATCCTCACCGGCCCAGAAATTTCCTGGACCGCGAAGTCCGTTTTCTTTGTGCTGCTTGGGCTCATTCGTGTGTAATCAAAATTTTCAGCGATTCTGCCGTGGGCCGCGCCGCCAGTTCCAGCCCTTCCTGAATTCTATCCAGAGCAAAGCGGTGCGTCACAATATCCATGACCGGTAGTTTCTTCTGCAGCACCAGTTCGGCTGCTTCTTGTTGGATGTCCACAGCCGCGCTATAGCTGCCTAAAATTTCTTTCTCGTCAATCCCGACGGCTGCTGCCGGAAACTCGATTTTTGTCACGGGGTCATTCGCTGCGAACAAGAGGACTCGTCCGCCGGGCCGCGCTGCGGCCAAAGCATCAATTACCACTGCTGGATGCGCCACAGCTACTAGCACCGCGTCGGCACCTCGCCCGTCCGTCCGGGCCCTTATCTCTTCCACCAGCTTACCACTACTTGGGTCGAACGACTCCAGCGCTCCCAAAGTCAAACTCTTTTTGCGGCGCACCTCCATTGGATCGCTAGCGTACAGACGCGCTCCCTGAAGATTCGCCACCATCAACAGCTGCAAACCAATCGGCCCGCAACCCATAATCAGTACAGTTTCGCCAGCCGCAATCCGAGCCTTCTGCACCGCCTTCACAATCGTATTGATCGGCTCAATGAACGTGGCCTCTTCAAAGCTGACCTCGTCAGGCAAAGCCACGACTCCATGCTCGGTCACCCACGGCATCGCCTTCACATACTCCGCAAACCCACCGCCGTTCGGTGTAAACCCGCCCGTGAGCCCGGTCGTCTTGTACTGCCCGCACTGTGAAAACAACCGGTTCTCGCAATAAAAACAAGTCCCGCACGGGATATGATGAAAACTCATCACCCGATCGCCCAACTTCCACTTCTGTACTCCACTCCCCACCGCGACGACAGTCCCCGCCAGTTCATGCCCCAGAATTTGCGGGGGCGCAACATACCCGTGAAAGATCTTCTTGATATCGGTCCCGCATATCCCGCAAGCCGCCACCTTAATCAGGATCTCCCCGTTGTCTACGTGCGGGACCGGTACTTCTTCGACACGTACAATTCCCTTCTCGCGGTAGACTCCCGCCCGCATCACCTTCGGAACAATGCCCAGTGTTTTCAAAGTTCCGCTCGTCGTCTCAGTTTCGCTCATGGCACTACCTGTTCACGCTTGCCGGGAATTCCGTGCGTGAATTTTTCCCCAATCGCCGGCAAAAATCCATCCAGGAAGTCCGCCAGTTTTACGGCCGCATTTTGACTTTCTTTTCCGAACCGAATCAAAGCCCGAATTTTATTTGGATATCGCGCCAGTTGCAGTGCCAACTGGCGCTTCACAATTCGGCCGTTCGTATCGAGCACCTGGCTGAAATCCAATGGCAAGTCTTCATCCACCGTGTCGCTGATAGCCCGAACAGTCAGCGAGGCAACCTGCGGCCCACTGCACATGTTCATGATTCGGAAGCTTTCCATCTCCACCATATCGCCGAACCCGCTCATCGCCCGCTTGAATTGCGATTGGCCCACAATGTGGCGCGCCGTCAGACAGGTATCGACTCCTTTGGCGCCATGTTCGACCGCGGATTCAAATAGTCCCGTGTTTGCCCCCATGCGTTCTGGGCCATCCACCAAGCGCACAAATTTTGCAGCGGCAATGTCGCCTTTTTCCAGATCCGCTCTAAGCCCACCGGCCAATCCTGACGAAATGCAGACGTCCGGTTTCTTAGCGAACAGGGTCCGCAATCCCTGTTCTGTAAACGTGCAACCTATCCCCGTCAGGCATGCCACAATGTCCAGGTTTCCGATCCGCGTTTCGTAATACGATTCTTGAAAATAACGTTGCGGCATCTCAATGCTAAGTGATTCAAAGGGATGTCGTTTCCTCCATGGAGCAAACTCCGCATCCACCGCAAATGTCACCAGAATTCTCATTTTTCGAAAAAAATAACTACGCCGCCTTCGCCCGCGCCATCTTCTTCACGCGTCCCTTAGCGATATAACCGTTTTCCTCATACCAACGCACCGCCCGCTGCAACGCCTCACGCACCGGCCCCGCCACAAACCCCAGTTCCCGCCCGGCCCGGGACGCGTCCACAAACATCATATGCTGTGCAATCTTCACGCCTTCCACCGGAATCTGCGGCTCGCGCCCAATCAATCGCGAAAACGCCGTCTCCGCATACGCCACACCGAGCGCCACACCGTGCGGAATTTTCATCTTGGGCGTTGGCAGTCCCGTAATGCTGGCCAGCAAATCCAGAAACCCTTTCAGCGTTAAATTCTCCCCACCCAACAAATATCTCTCGCCCGGCTTCCCTTTCTCCCCCACGAGCAGATGACCTGCCGCGCACTCTTCCACACCCACAAAATTCAGTCCGGTCTCTACATAGCCCGGCATCTTGCCGTTCAAAAAATCCAAAATAATTTTTCCAGTCGGCGTCGGCTTCCAATCTCCAGGTCCGACCGGCGTAGTCGGCATGGCCACAACAACCGGCAATCCGCTCTTGGCCGCCTGCAGGACTTCCTGCTCCGCCATCCATTTCGACCGCTTGTAGTGTCCGACCATTTCTTCAAGCCTGGCGTCCGTACACTCATTCGGCAATTCCGGGCGATCCACCGCAATCGTTGCCACCGTGCTGGTATATATCAGCAGCTCAACACCTGCGTGTCGCGCGGCATCCAGCAAATTCTTCGTGCCACCCACATTTGAATCATAAATATCCTGCGGATTTTTTGCCCACAACCGGTAATCCGCCGCCACATGAAACACATACTGAATGCCTTTCATCGCACGTTCGAGCGAAGCCGCATCCCGCAAATCTCCCGTCACATATTCCAGCGGCAAATCCGCAATCGCCTTATTCGTGCTCGAAGCCCGCATCAACACGCGCACATCTTCGCCGCGGGCCACGAGTTGCCGCGCCACATGACTCCCCAAAAATCCCGCCGCTCCTGTCACCAGGGTAGTCATGAAACGCGCAGACCGGCTTCGCTCGACTCTTCCTCCGGCTCCAGCTCGCGCGGAGTCCCGAAGACCGTCCGCCCGCCTCGCACTTCACCGCGCAGCGCGTCCTCAATCTCGCGCGAAAACTCCATCCACTTGCGATCTCCAATCGTGCCCCACACCGCCTCAATTTTTTCCAGGGCTTCTCCGGTCACAATAAATCCATCTGCGTCGAGCGCCCGCAACTTCTCAATCAATGCCAACATTTCTGCCAGCTCGCCATTGGCATTTACCGGCAAATGCGCGCAAATCAGGAATCCCGACAGCTTGGCGGCGCGAATTCCTTCCAGGGCCAGCGCCCAATTTTCCCCGCCATCGGCGAACCGCACTGTCAGATACAGTCGCGAAACGGGCTTAAATTCATGAATTCGCCGCCGCAAGAATCTGCCGTCGGTTTCAATAAAAACATAGCGGCTGCCGTCGGCCAGCTCCCGCGCAAACTTCCCGCACGCCGTATGCAGGAGCGGTTCCGCGCCGCCCAGCCAGATCACCGGGGCCGTGGATTGCTGCACTTCGTCCCGCAATTCCCGTTCGCTTTTTACTTCAGGATCCCGCGAGCCATTTCCCGGCCGCAGCAGTTCCACACGCAACACCAGCGCACTCGCGCTCAATCGTCGCCCCAGCATGCGCGCGAACTGCGCTTTTCTGATTTTTGCTTTAAGTCGTAGAGGAAACCGCGTCATGCGCCGTGAAATCCGCTGCGCATCCGAAAATCCGCGGGCCTGACTTTCATCGCGCAAAATTCCTCAGCCTGGGTCGCTTGATTCTGATATCGCGCCAGCGCGTAAACCGGAAACGAATTGCGATACAAGTGGTACTTCAAATAAAACACACCTGGAAAACCCGTCCCAGTAAAATCCGCTTCGTCCCACGAACCGTCGTCATTCTGATTCTTGACCAGATAATCCACGGCGTTTACGACCGAGGGGTCATTGGCGTCTCCGCCGGCCAGCAGGCCAATGAGTCCCCAAGCCGTTTGCGAAGGCGTGCTCGGCCCCTGCCCCTTGGTCGACGCCGCGTCATAGCTCATCAACGATTCGCCGAAACTTCCATCCGCCTTTTGCACCGATCGCAACCACTCCACGCCGCGCCTGCAATATTCCTTGGTGGTCAAAGACACAGTCTCCAGCGCGCGCAGAACCCCGCTCGTTCCGTAAACGTAATTGACTCCCCAGCGTCCAAACCACGAACCATCCTTGCACTGGTCCTTCAGCAGGAATTTCACCGCGCGCTTCACCGCCGGATGTTCCGCCGTCCAACCAAAACGTCCCAAACATTCCAGCGTCCGCGCGGTCACATCCGCCGTCGACGGATCAATCATCGCGTTATGATCCGCAAACGGAATGTTGCACAAGAATTTCCGGTCATTGTCGCGATCAAACGCCGCCCAGCCGCCATCACGATTCTGCATGCTCAAGAGCCACTGCAAGCCACGGCGAATCGCGCCTTCCATCCGCTTCTCATCCGGAAACTTCACGCGCTGCAAGGCCATCAACACAAAGGCTGTGTCATCCACGTCGGGATAAAAATCATTGCGAAACTCAAAGGCCCAACCGCCCGGCTCGGCATCCTTATTCTTTACCTGCCAGTCCCCGGGGCCTAAAACCTGCTTCGACAAGATCCAGTCCGCCGCTTTTACCAGCCCCGGATGGTCGGGCGCGACTCCGGCCTCTTCCAGCGCCACCATGGCAATCACCGTGTCCCACACCGGCGAAACGCAAGGCTGCAACCGCAGCGTCTCTTCCTCTTCAATTTCAAATCGCGAAAACTCTTTAATCTCGCGGGCCGTCAACGGGTCATCAGCGCCATGCCCCAGGGCCAGCAACGCAAAAATCGAGTTCATCATCGCCGGATAAATTGCCGCTAGTCCTTCGGTCCGTTCGATGTGCTCCATCATCCACATTTTCGATTTATGCAGCGCGCGCTTGCGCAAAGGCTTCCAAGGCGACTTTTCGTAAAGCTTAAGCACGCGATCGGTAAACAAGAAGAAATTCTTCCAGGAAACGAGCTGATCGCTCCAGTCAAACGCCGCATTCTTGCGATTGGGGTTTCGAAACAGTTCATCGATGTGCGCGCTCTCCGGCACGCGCCAGTCCGGACGCAGCGCCGACAAAATTCCCATGGGAATCACAATCCCGCGCGTCCACGACGACATCTCATAAATGTTGATGTAAAACCAATTCGGGAGCAGCATCAGTTCCGGCGGAATTGACGGCACCAACTCCCATCCCACCGCACCCAGTAGCGCGAGATAAAACCGCACATACGAATTGGTCATTTCCAATCCGCCGAGCGCATGCACTTCGGCCCGTGCCTGCACCATGTGCAGCGCGTCCGGCGAATCACCGGCCAGCTTCAATGCGAAGTAGGCCTTACAAGTGGCACTCAGCTCGGAAGGACCGTGCGGATAAATGCTCCACCCGCCGTCCGGCAACTGTCGTTCACGAACATACTTCGCCAATTTTTCGATCCGCACCGGATCGGCTTTTCCCAGCACATGCAAATAAAAAATGTAGTCGGATTCTAGGGTCGTATCGGCTTCCAGCTCGCCTTGCCAGTAACCTTCAGCGGCCTGCAAAGACAGAACGTGGTTCGCGCCGTTCTCGACCGCCTTCTCGAGACGCGATCCCCAATTTTCTTCTCGCGCAACGGCTGGTGCCGTGGCCACCGGAAGTTCCTCTCCCATTCGGGCGAACGAAGCCATTCATGCTCTCCCCAGAGCAGGGTTCAATTTCCTTACAATGCCGGGCAGCTGTACCCAGCAATTTCACATTTGCGCCTAATTGTCGTGTTCTTTATGAGTTGGGTGGAACCAGCCTACCAGCTAGCCCTCTGGAATCGCACCCCACGCCAATTAGATGCGGGTAACCCCAGTACTACTAAATTATCCCTGTCTTGCTACGTATGGTCAACGAATAAGATGCCGCCAATGCTTCCGTCGTTAAATTTATCTTGTCTAGCGAACGTTGCAATTCCCGGAGCAGAGCGTGGTTCGGCGGCTTCAAGCGGTCGGACGCCAGGCCCGCCCTAAATGCCACTCGCCGCCAAGGGGCTTCCGCCCCCCGAGGAACTCCTTCTTGCCAGCGCTTAGACCTGAACACTCGCCGGCGCTTCGACGACTCTCTGCACCAAGACCTGCAACGGTTCCGGCAATTGCTCGCCATCCCGCTGAACCACGGAAGGCTTGTCCCGCAAAAGTTTTGCCGGAAATTTCATCCGCCCAGGGCGTTCTGCGCTACTCCCGCCCAAAGCTCCTCGCAGGACAATCGCATCCGCCCGATCCAAAGCCGTCCGCGCGGAATCCTTAAAATCTTCTTTCGAGGGATCAACCACGGCAAAAAACAAATTGGGCTTCAGGAACTGCATGAGCGAATTGCTTTCAATAATCACAGCGCCGGGCTCATCCCCTAGCCCGCGTATCGCCTCATCCAAACTGGCTCGCAGCAGCGGTAACCCTTCTGCCAAAAATCCTTGCTTCGTCCGCAGCCAAAAAGACTTTCTCGCTCCCGCTGTCAGAAACCGCGAGCTATCCGTCCCCGAGTCCGCACAGGTCTCCCACTCCATTGCGCAAACATGTTCGCGCGGCGCACAATCGCAATCGTGACCGTTCTGCGCGCAGACTCCATGCCCATACTGCGTAATCTTCCCGGCAATCCAGGCAGCTTCAGGAAACGCAGCAATGATGTCGCACACGAGTTGCGTCTTTCCAATGCTTCGCGTGTGCCCACCGACCACAATAATCCGAGCCTTCACAGTGCCCATCCGTTGTAGTAACAGAACTCTAGACGCCTAACTCGGCAAGTTTCCGTCAGCCCCAAATAGAACAATCCAGTGCGAAAAAGCTTCCCTTGGCATTGGATGCGCTGCTTTTTCCCCCGGCTACTCGTTTACGGGATCCCCGGCATCTGTCTCCAATTTCGCAATTCGCTCCGCCAACTCCGGCAACCGCGCATACCAAACATACTGCTCCTTGAATTTCTCCAATGGTCTCGCCGGCGTCCCCCAGACCGTCTCTCCCCTGCGAATCACCTTTCCACCCAAAACCCCCGACTGACCGCCAACTACCGCGCCATCTTCGAGCCCACAGCGTTCCCCAAATCCCGCTTGCCCGCCCACAATCACATTTTTTCCAATCCTGCACGACCCCGACAATCCGGCCTGCGCCGCCATCACCGTATGCGCCCCGATCTGGCAGTTGTGCCCGATATGCACCAAATTGTCCAACTTCACGCCCTCCCCAATTCTCGTGTCATCGAGCGACCCGCGGTCGATCGTCGCATTCGCGCCAATCTCGACATCATCTCCAATCTCCACAATTCCCACCTGCGGAAATTTCCAGTAGCGCCCCTCGCCATGAGCATAACCAAATCCATCCGCTCCTATCACTGCTCCGGAATGGACCTCCACCCGGTTCCCCACACGCACATGGCTATAAAACGTAACTCGCGGATGAATCCTGCACTCGTCTCCAATCCAGGAACCTGCTCCAATCACGCAATGTGCGCCAATCTGCGTTCCCTCTCCGATATGCACATCCTCACCAATCACCGCAAAGGGACCTATACCTGCCGTAGCCGCAACCCGCGCCAGTGGCGCAACCACCGCCGTGGGATGAATTCCGCTGGCGATGGGCGCGCGGCCAAGCAAGAGCGCCGCAGCCCGAGCAAAGGCTACCTTGGGCGCAGCCACGCGTAAAACCGTCTTCCCTTCCAGCGCAATCCCTTCGGCAGCAATGACGCAAAGCGCCGCAGAATTGCGGGCCCGCCCTGCAAACTTCAGCGCCTCCACATAAATCAGATCTCCCAGTCCGGCCCGCTCCGGGGCGGCCACGCCTGCAATCTCTGCGCTGGCATCGCCCTCAACCCGCGCCCCCAGCAACTCCGCCAGTTCCCCCGCCGTTTTCTTCATCCCCGCCTCCACCTTCCCCAAGTCCCGCTCAAATTCCGTATCAGGCCCGCGCGAGGTACGTCTTGCGGGCCAGGCCCTGAATTTCTAAGTTCAATTGCCATACTGTCGGCGCACTCTGCGTAAATCGTTTCTTCTCCGAGCCCCTGGCAGCTTCACAAGAACGGATAGAATTTCCCCTCCCCCTTGGGGCGCGTCTTCCACCGCGCATGCGCCCACACCCATTGCTCCGGATACTTCCTCACAATTCCCTCCAGCACCTTTGCAAACCGCTGCGTATTCTCAAGCACATCCCGCTCCAGGTCCCCGGTGCGCAGCAACTCCACTTCCGGTTCAAACCGCAATCTATACTTCCCCAAGGGGGCATCCCAAACCGCATACCCCGGCACCACCGCCGCCCCGGTATGCAAAGCAACGCGCGCAATGCCCGTAGAAGTACAGGCCATCTTCCCAAAAAAATCCACAAACACGCCCTCTTCTCGCATGGTATTCTGATCCGCCAAAATCCCAATCGTTCCCGCTTCTTTCAAAATCTTCAGCATGGCCCGCGCCGATTCATTTTTGAAAATCGGCCGATCTCCCGACAGGCACCGATATCCATTCACCAGCGCGTCAATCCGCGGATTGTCCAGAGGACGCGCCATATAGTGCAGGGGATACCCGTAAACCGCATGCGCAAATGACGACAACTCCCAAGCGCCAATATGCCCTGTCAAATACAAGACCCCTTTCCCCTTGCGTTGCCCCAGCAGAAAATTCTCATGCCCATCGAGCGCAATCACCTCCTCAATGTTTTTCCGCGAGTATTTTGGCAGCCGCGCAAACTCGACCGCCATCCATCCCAGATTTCGCGCCATTCCGTGCAGAATTTCCGTGCGCCGTTCATCACTCAATTCCGGAAATGCCGTCCGCAAATTAAATTCCGCCGTTTTCCGCAATTTTGGCAGCAACGCCAAGGCCAGCCGCGTCACAAAAACCGCTTTCGCGCGCGCCAGCCCACGCGGCAGCCCTCCCAGCATTTTCAATATCACCCAAACCGCAGCGTACTCCACCCATTCCTTCATCGCGCGTAAGTATGCCCTCTCCTGTGCATCTGCCGCCACTTCTTTGCCGCCACTCGGAATCCTGCACATCCAAACTAGTCTCGACCCTCATGCTAAACTGCAAACTCGTGAACGCAGAAACCAGCCGGGCCGCCGTCAGCGAAAATTCCACAGCCGCCAGAGTGGGTTGGACGGTCCTGATCGTCGCCACTCTCTACGTATGTTATTTCAGTCATCTTGGCGCCATCGGTTTTGTCGGGCCTGACGAACCTCGCTACGCCTGGATCGCGCGCGACATGGCCGAATCCGGCGACTGGGTCACACCCCGCCTCTACGGCAACCCCTGGTTTGAAAAACCGGTCCTCTATTATTGGGGGGCCGCCGCCAGCTTCAAACTTTTCGGCGTTAGTGAAGCCGCTGCGCGATTGCCGAGCGCCCTGGCCGCCTTGCTAGCAACACTCTCTGGCGTTGCGACTTTACGGACGAGCGACCGCGCGCTGGCTCCTGCTCCTGCTGCCCACCAGCCTGGGCATGATCGGCTTCTCCCACGCCGCCTCGACCGACATGCTGTTCAGCGGCATGCTTACGGTCGCTATGGTCTGCGCCGCGCTGGTTGTCGGCTTGGCGCGTACCGAACACTCACCCGTACTCAAACAAACATGGTGGCTGGCTTCGATTGCCTTTGGCTTTTTCCTGGGCGCGGCGGTCCTGGCCAAAGGTCCGGCCGCCCTGATTCTCTCGGGCGGCGCCATTTCGCTTTGGGCCCTTCTCAGCAAACGCTGGCGCGACGCTTTCCGGCTCTTCCATCCGGCCGCCGTAGCCACCTTCCTGCTCACCGCACTCCCCTGGTACGTCCTCTGCGCGCGGCGCAACCCCGATTTCTTCCGCATCTTCATCATCGAGCACAATTTCAAGCGCTACCTAACCCCGGAATTCCAGCATATCCAGCCCTTCTGGTATTACATCCCCGTCGTTCTCCTCTCTTTTTTCCCGTGGATTGCTCTCCTGCTCTGGGCTCTCTACGCGGGGATCTCCCACATTCGAGCGGAAAACAAAATCAGCCACGCTACCCAGTTTCTTTTGTGCTGGTCCATGTTCTGCATTGTATTTTTCTCCGTGTCCCACTCCAAACTCCCTGGCTACGTTTTGCCGGCAATTCCCGCTGTTGGCCTGCTGCTCGCTCGGACCACCACGGCTCTTGCCAGTGGCCGCCAGACGCAGCTGCGCTGGGTGTGGGTGGCAACCGGCTCGATGTTCGCAATCCTGGCGATCGTCCTGCTGCGCAGTGGCCAGCGCCTGTTCTTTGCTAGCGATCTAAGACCGGTACCGGCTGTAATGATCACCGTTGCACTCGCCATCATCGCCGGTCTTTCTGTCGCGTACTTTTCAAGATTCAGCGCATTCGACCTTCCAGCAATTCTTACCATTGCCTCGCTTTTGGCCCTCTTTGTTTTGAGTACGAATGGTCTTCGGCAATTGGATCCCGGGGTCTCGGCGCGACAGACCGCGCTTGCTTCGCGGGCCAATTTGCTTTCGCTCGGTCCGGCGGAGGCGCGGACGTTCAAGCTCAGGCGCAATTTCGCCTATGCTGTGAATTTCTACGTTCATCGCGAAGTTCCGGAATGGAATCCGGATGGTGCGCCGCTCCCCGATTATGTCTTGGTTTTTTCAACGATGGACCACAGAGAGGAATTGCAAGCGCATGGAATGTTCTGCATTCCTCAGTGGTCCGTGGTTATATCCTGCAGGAAAGCGCAGCCCGGCCTTTTATAGAATTCCAGGAATGGCTTTTCAACGAATGGAAGCGCCGGTAGCAGGCAGCTTTGTCAGAAAAAAAGTGACCACGCGGTTCTCATAAACCCGCTTATCGTCATCGCCCAATCCTACAAAGTTTCCATGCGCGATAATCGCCTGCTCCCGCGGTTCTGGCGCCTTCAAAAATATCTGCCGCGTAATATCCGCCAATTCCGGATCATCCACCGCCTGAATATACAAAGTCGGCACACCAACTAGCTTCTTCAAATTTCGCGACAGTGGCAAATCCGAGCGATTCTTGTAGTTCAACCACTCGAAACTCATCTGCGCCGACTTTACCATCAGCGGAAATCCCGCAAGCCCCGAGCGCTCCACGCCAATCTTCACCATCTGCTTCGGATCGTCGTAGATGGAATCCAGCACCAGCGCATGCACCCGCGCATCGCCTTCGGCCTCGCGCAAAGCGGCGTAGGCACCCAGATTGTATCCCCACACACCAAAACTGCGCGCATCCACATCTTTCCGCGTAGCCAGCGCGTCGATCGCCGCGCGCAGCTCATCGGCCTCGCGATAACCAAACGTCGTCGCTCCCCCGTTCGCCCCATGTGCCGCAAAGTCAAATACAAACACGTTGTACTGGTGGTCCTGCAAAGCCGACACCAACGTCAGCAATTCGCCCCTGCTCGATCCATACCCATGACAAAGAATAATCGTCGGCGCCCCGCGGAGTCCGGGGAAAAACCACCCTTCGCGACTACCAAGCCCGGCCACAGTAAAGTCCACCGCATCGGGCCGCCCCGGAAAACTCTGCATATTGATTTCAGAGTTCGCCCTTTGCGGCTTCACAATCCGATACACCAAAAATCCCGCCACCGATGCGGTCGCCAGCACTACAAAAAACACCAGCGCCAGCACCGCCATGATCAGCTTTGTATACCACCGGTTCGGATACCGAAGCTCAAAAAGAATCGACATAGAAAATTGCGCTACTCAGATCGGCAGCGTTCGCCGCTTTCTCTTTACTTAAATGTACAAACGATAATCTAAATCGTAGCACAGCTCCCACAGGCTCCAGTCCATAAGGCACGGTCCTTGTGTCGCATCCATATAAGACCACGGCCCTCGGCTGCGCTTTGTTTTGTCCATCCTGTGACGTAGCTGTTTCGCCGCTCTGCGCCACCTTCCGGAGCCCGCCCCAGCCCCTGATTCGGCTATCATGGACTTCCGCGGCAGGGGCCGCGTCTGATTCCCATTCGGCCATGAACATCGTCGATCTCCGTCAAACCACCGTTCGCCAGCTCGAACCGCTTCTTGAAGAAGAAGCTCGCCACTGGCGCGAAGAGCTGCACTGGGACTATCGCAGCGCCTTAGAACTCATCAAGCGCTTCCTTGAAGCCCATGCCCTCGCAGGCTCGGTCGCCTTCGAAAATGGCGTCGCCGCCGGCTACTCTTTTTATGTCATGGAGGAGCAAAAAGGACTCATCGGCGGACTCTACGTCTCGGCCAAATATCCGCAAGCTCCCATCGCGCGTCGGCTTCTTGAAGAAATGCTTTTCTCCATGCGCGCTTTGCCGCAACTTTCCCGCATCGAAGCGCAGCTGATGCCCTTCAGCGGTCCTATCGACGTGCCCCTCAGCGACCAGGGCTTTCATCTCTATACCCGTCAGTTCATGCAGCTCTCGCTGCATAAGATCGCTGCAGCCGATCCCGGCCTGTCACCTGGTATGCGTCTCGCGCGCTGGAGTGATCGCTACTTCGAGCCCAGCGCGCGCCTCATTCACCTCGCCTACGCAGATCACGTGGACGGCGAAATCAACGATCAATACCGCAGCCGCTCCGGCGCTCTAAGATTTTTGAAAAATATTATTCTGCTTCCAGGTTGCGGGCAATTCATCCCGGGAGCTTCCTTCGTCTTGCATCAGCCCGGCAGTGAAGAACTGATCGCCGCCGTGCTAACCAGTGAAGTCTCACCCGGCGTCGCCCATACCACGCAAATCTGCGTCCTGCCCGGCTACCAGGGCCACGGACTAGGCCGCATCCTGATGCAAACCTCCGCGGAAGCGCTTCGCGCCTTGAAGTACCACGAACTCACCCTGACCGTCACCTCGGAAAATCGCACCGCGGTTCAACTGTACGACCATCTCGGCTTCCAAACCGTCCGCACCTTCACGGCCGCCGTCTGGCCCCGCTAGCCCCACCAGGGTTTCCGGGTTTACTGCTGACTTTTCCGTCGCGCAGCGAGAAATTCATCGCCCGCAACCCAACCCATTACGCCAGGCGCGGTCGCCGCCTTCATTCCGAGTACAAAACCAAACCTGGCCATCAGCGCATCGCCGGTAAAATCCATATCCGGCTTGTACTCGTCGGTCACCTGATGGTAGCGGTGCTCCACGTAGTCCTTGGCCCGGGCCTCTCCCCAGGAGGCGTCGTGTCCCTTGAACTTCATTCCTTCCCCGACAGAAAATGCCGGGACACCTACGCGAGCCAAACTAAAATGATCCGACCGGTAGTAATGCCCAGCTTCCGGATGCGGATCAGCCTTAATGGTCAATCCAAACTCTTTCGCCGTCGCTCGTACCGCCGGATAGAATGTGGTCCGTTCCGCTCCGCTAACTTGCACTTCGTCCGGGGTTCCCAGCGCCGGTAAATCATCAAAATTCAAATTCACGGTAATCTTTCCGACCGGCACAGGCGAGTGCTTTCCCAAATATTCCGACCCCAGCAGCCCTTGCTCTTCCGCCGTTACCGCACTAAACAGAATCGAACGCGGAGGCGCAACATTCAGGCTTCCCCAGGCACGCGCCAGCTCGAGCAACACTCCGCAGCCCGTCGCATTGTCGTCTGCCCCGTTGTAGATTTGATCGCCTTTTAACGTTGTATCAATTCCGAAATGATCATAGTGCGCCGTGTACAGAACCGCTTCCTGGCGAAGCTTCCCGTCCGATCCTGGAATCACCCCAACCACATTCCTTGAAACAAAAGGACGAATCGTACTCGCCACATGCGCCTTCAGATGAACAGGCAACTCGATGGGCTTGAAGTCCGCCGACTGCGCCCGCTGATACAACTTGTCTAAATCTAGCCCCGCCATCCCCACCAGTTTCCGGGCCGCCTCCAACTGGATCCAGGAAGCCGCCTGCAACTTCGGCGTCGTATCTCTTTTTAGATAGGACCGCTCATTGCCCCAGGAGTTGCGCACCACATCCCAGCCATAACTCGCCAAATCCGTCCGGTGAATAATCAGCGTGGCGATCGCTCCATGCCGCGCCGTCTCCTCATACTTGTACGTCCAGCGCCCGTAATAGGTCAGGGCCTTACCTTTGAAAAAATCCGGATCGTCGGTGGTAGGCTCGCTGACAAACAGCAGTGCTACTTTCCCCTTCAAGTCCACGTTCTTGTAGTCGTTCCACGAGTATTCCGGGGCATTGATTCCGTATCCCACAAAAACAATCGGAGCATCGATGTACGCTGATTCCGCCTGGGACTCGTTGTTCACCACAAAATCATCCAGATTTCGCAGTGAAGTTTTCCGTCCGCCCTGGCCCACAAACTCAAACGAAGTTCCCTCCGTTCGGGTCTTCACTCCCACCATCGGCACCTTCTGAAAATAGGTGCCCTCATCGCCTGCTGGCTTGAGCCGGTCCAACGCAAACTGAGTGGCAATATATTCGGCCGCCAGATCTCCCCCGCGCTGGCCGGTGCCGCGTCCCTCGAGCAAGTCATGCGACAGAAATCGCACATGGGCGCGAATCTTTTCTTTGTCCATGGCAGGACCAGAAGCAGCACCCTGTTGTGTCCAGCCCAACTGCGCCGTCGCGCATGCGACAAGTCCGGCTCCCAATAAAATTGCCGCCCACACTTTCCGACTGGCCATTCTCGTCTCCCCGGCGTTGCTATTTCTTGGAGCGGTCTTTGAGTAGATTCTTCAGCTCGCTCATAAATTCCTGAACATCCTTGAAATCCATATAGACCGAGGCAAACCGCACGTAAGCGACCTTGTCGAGCTTTTTGAGCCCGCGCATGATCATTTCCCCAATTTCAGTGGTGGTCAGTTCGCGCTCGGTCGCTTCGTGAACCACGCCTTCGATCTCGTCTACAATCGCTTCCAGCTTGGGCGTGGCTACCGGCCGCTTTTCGCAAGCCTTCAACAATCCCTGCAGAATTTTCTGGCGCTCAAATCGTTCCCGCCGGCCATCCTTTTTGATCACCATGTACGGAATTTCATCGATCCGCTCATAGGTGGTAAACCGCCGCCCGCATTTCAGACACTCGCGCCGCCGGCGAATCGTATCGCCGGTGCGCCCCTCGCGGGAATCGATTACCTTGTCATCCACATGCGCGCAAAAAGGACACTTCACTCGGCCGCCTCTCCCCAGCCGGGACTTTTAAATATTCCCGGCCTCCTCGGATTCTTTTTCTTTTTCCGCCATTTCCCGCAACTTTCCCAACGAAAAACCTTCGTGGATCAGCAATGGAACTCCGGCAATACTGCAAGCAGCAAAGGAAATCAACCAGAGGACCATGGCCGCCGCTACCGCCGGCTCTCTTTCTACTCCAAAGATTGCCGTGTACGCAATGATAGAACCCGCTTGCGAGCCACCTCCGACACCCGGCAGCTGGACGGCGGATCCTACCAAAGTAAAAGCCAGAACCAGCATCGCGTCGCTCACCGCGAGCGTTCCCAGGCGGCCACCAAAACTATGCGAAACCCAAATGTAGACGAGTAGGACCAGAAGCCAATGGGCGGCGGAATAGAAAAGGGACAAAGCCAAATCCTTCCAGGAGCGAATGGCCTGCACTCCCCGTACCAGGCCGAGCAGGATGCGCGCCACTGTTCCGCGCCATCCGTGGGTAGCCAGCCAGCCCTTCAGACGCCTTTCGAGCAGTGCCGTTCCGTGCAACCGCAGGTAGACCAAAAACGCTACCGCCCCCGAGACGCCAATGGCAAACAAGCTTCCCGTTGTTCTGGCTGCGGTCTCGAGCTTTGCCGCCGATTCTCCGGCAGGTCCATGCGACTGAAAGAGTAACAATCCGATGGCGGCAATTACGGCCATGCTGGCAATGTCGAAAATTCTTTCAAGCACGTAGATGCCAAACATGGAGGCGGCGGGAAGATTTTCTTTGCGCGCCAATAAGATGGGCCGGATCGGTTCGCCGGCGCGGCCGAGTAAAAAAACGGCGGAGAAACCGGCCAGGGTCATGCGATAGATATTTCCGAAGTGCGAGGGGCCGAGACTTTTCTGGAAAACTTTCCAGCGGAGAGCGCGGAGGGCGTAGCAACCATAAATGGCCAGAACAGACAGCAGCAATAGAAAGTGATTGGCTTGCTTGACGAGTTCGAGCAGCTTTTTTCCGCTAAAATCGCCGAGATGGAACGAACCGCTGGTGCGATAGACGACAAAGCCCAAGATAAGAAGCACTAAAACTAGGAGCAGAAATTTCCTGGACGACGTTCGCATGGAGTACGAGCGTACTGGTGAGCAAGAAATGCGTCAAGCTACGGGCCCCAGACACGCGCGGAAGGGTTTTGCTGGCGGATCGTCCGCCTCCCTGGTGCACCCTCGATTGCGCCGCCCCCCGTTCGTGGCCCGACGCGAAAACGGTCGACGCTGTCCGCAAGCGTTGTGCCGGGCTTACCCGCTCTCCCGTTTGTTTGGTGCAGAAGGAATCGCCAGAAACGCGGGGAGTGGTACGGCGGGTGCCCGCCTCCCGGCATCCCCGTCAGGCTTGCTCCGTCTGCTGACCCCAAGTATTATGCGCCTAACGGTCGCCCGAGTCGGAGCCTGACTTTGAGGGAACTTTCCCCTCGCAGTTTGCGTTCCATACTGTGCAGGCCGAGCGTGGCTGCCAAGTTATTTTTCAATAAATTCACACTTGGCCGCATGTCTTTGCACCGTAGCAGGTTACGAGGCTGATGAGACGTTGGAGCAGGACGCCCAACTGGTCCAGCAATGCCTCCAGGGCGACGGTCCGGCCTGGGAGGAACTTGTGCGCCGCCACACCCGGCGAATCTATAACATCTGTTATCGATTCACCGGCAATGGAGCGGAAGCCGAAGACCTTTCACAAGATGTCTTCCTCCGGGTATACCGCACGCTGGCCAGTTACCGTTCGGCCCACGGCGGTTTTGCGACTTGGGTGACCAGCGTGACGCGCAATCTGTTGATTGACCACTATCGGCGGACCAAAAGGGATCGCATCACAGATTCCCTGGATGACGCGATGCCGGTGGTTGAAAACAAGCAGTCTTCGGCTCGCCGCCCTGATGAGCTGGCGTTGCTCGGAGAGCTGAGTAACCAAGTCCAGGCAGCATTGCTGAAACTTTCACCCGAATTGCGCGAGGCAGTAATCCTTCGCGACCTGCAGCAACTCGAGTACGGTGAGATTCAGCTGACTCTGGAAATTCCGGAAGGAACAGTGAAATCACGAATCAATCGCGGCCGTATCGAGCTTGCCCGTATCCTGCAACAAATGGGGGTCCGCCCATCATGATCGCGTTCGCTGTTCTTCTTCTTTTCGTATTGGCAACGGAACGGGCGCGGACCGCTGCGCGTGTTCCTGTTCGAGTGAGGACCATCCGATGACCACCAACTGGACCTGCGAACAAACCGAATCGCGCTTGATTGACTATCTCGACGGCCTTCTGCAACCCGCCGAACTGGCCGCTTTCCATGGGCATGCGCAAACCTGTGACCGCTGCGCTCCGCTTATCTCCAGTGTGACTGGCGTGCTCACAAATTTGCACGCTCTTCCGGAACTCGATACTCCTCCTCAACTCATCTACTCCATCCTCGACAAGACGCTGGGCCCCCGTGACACTGTCGCCGGATGGGCCGTGGTTCTGGCCTGGTTCAGACATTTCTCTCTGCCGCGCCTGGCCTACGGCACCGCTTCTCTGGCCATAACGTTCCTCATCCTCGCCACGGCTTCCGGCTTCTCGTGGCGCAAGCCAAAAATGGCGGACCTTTCCCCGGCCAGCGTCTTTCACAACGCCGATCGCCAGGCCCATCTGGTCTACGCGCGCGGCACAAAATTCGTCAGCGATCTTCGCGTGGTCTACGAAATCCAGTCGCGCCTTCGCCAAGACAACGAGCTTCCTTCGGCCAACGAAGAAACCATTCCGCAATCTGCTCCCGGAAACAAAACTCCCGGTAGCACCGACGGCACAGATCCGACGGTCCCCAAACAGCAGAATCGCGCCAATGACTCGCAAAAAAATCAGCAAGTTCTTGCCGTGACACTGGTGCCGGTTGCAGTCATCCCGAGCTTCGCCATCTTTAGCTCTGCCCTTTGCACAAGGAGAAACCCATGAGGTGTGCCGTCCATACTGATGTGGACGCGGTTGGCTACTGCCGCAATTGCGGCAAAGCCATGTGTGCCGCCTGTGTTCGTCCCGTGCGCGATGTCTTCTATTGCGAAGACTGCCTGGCCACGGTAATGGGGATCCCCGCTCCAGCACCTGCTCCAGCACCTGCTCCGTCACCATATTCCACGGAAACAAATCCTGCAGGCTACGCTCCGCCGGCCGCACAACCCGTCACGCCCGTGCAAACCGCCACCAGCCCGGCCATCGCATTTGTACTTGGACTGGTTCCCGGCCTTGGCGCCATCTACAACGGCGAATACAACAAGGCGCTGATCCATATCGTGGTGTTCGCAACGATTATTTTCGGCCTGAACAGTGATATTGGCGGAGGCGCTGAGGTTTTACTGGGGCTGGCGATTCCGGGATTTATTCTTTATATGGCCGTGGATGCGATGAGAACGGCAAAAGCCAAACAGCTCGGCCAAACCAGTGTCGACCCCATCGAGGCCTGGAGCAAAAATCGGCCTATCGGCCCGGTCCTGTTGATTGGTTTTGGCGGACTACTGCTTTTGAACAATTTTCACATTTTTCCGTTTCATCGATTGGTGCAGTTGTGGCCGCTGGTGCTGATCGGCGCGGGTATCTTGATGTTCCGCAACCGGCTGACGAACGGCTCGTAGTTGCCGGACTGGCGTACGGGCCCGTCCGCCATTGCAGTCTAGTTGCTGATGGCCTTTTTCCCGGAGTACTGGAGTCAAGGAATGTCCGACAACAAAATCCGCTGCCGCTGCAAACGCTGCACCATCCGCAGCCTGATGGGCCCCGCCGTCATTATCACGATCGGCATTCTTTTTCTGATCGATCAGACCCACGGAGGCTTTTTTCAGTTTATGAATCTGCTGCCGGTCGTGCTTATCGTCATCGGCTCCATTCTTCTGGCCTCCGCGCTCGCGCCCATGGACGGCCACAATTTCGCAAACGTTCCGCCTTCGGCCACTCCCGCGCCGCCCGGCGTCTCCCCGACAATTCCGCAGCCTCCGTACCCAGGACAGGGGCAATAAAGACATATGGCCACCCTTCGCCCTCGCGGCACGTCCGTGTTCTCAGGCCTTTTTCTCATCTTCGTCGGCATTGTCCTACTGCTCCACAATTACCGGGGCCTGGAGATTGGCGGCCTCTTACGGACCTGGTGGCCGTTGATCCTGATTCTCTGGGGCGGCATCAAGCTCTATGAACGCACTGTCGGCCGAAGGTCCGGTGAAACCGGCTACGCGCGCATCACCGCGGGCGAAGTTTTCCTCGTATTCGGGCTGCTCGTTCTGCTCCTCAGCGTGGCAGGCGTTGACGAGTTCAAGAACCAATTCAGCGGTCACGGAATCACATTCGGCGAAACCTTTCCGTTCGACCTCGACCTCGCTCCCAAGGCCGTTCCCGCTGACGCCCGCATCACCATCCGCAACGACCGCGGCGACATCACGGTCTCGACGTCTGACACAAATGAAATCCGCGTCTCCGGGAAGAAGAAAGTCACCACCTGGAACGAAGAAGACGCCGAAAAAATCGCCAATCCCGCGTCCGTTGAAATTGTCCAGAATGGAGACGGCTACGAAATCCGTCCCACGGCGAGCGACTCGCGCGTGGCGATGGATCTCGATATCTCCATCCCCAAAAAATCCGTTCTCAGCATCCGCAGCGAAAAAGGCGATATCACCGTGGCCGACCTGTCCACGTCCGTCACCATCAATTCGAATTCCAGCGAAACGATCGAAGTCCGCGATACCAGCGGCGACGTCAGCATCGACGCCCGCAAAGGCGACATCAAGGTCTCCGACACCAAGGGCAACGTAAAAATTTCCGGTAAAGGTGGCCAGATTGACGTCACTTCGGCCAGCGGCGGCCTCACGCTCAACGGTGAGTTTTACGGCCCCATTCGCGCCGATAAAATTGCCAAAGGAGTGCGCTTCATCTCCAAGCGCACCGATCTCACGCTCACCCAGCTCACCGGCCACATTGAAGCCGGTTCCGGCAATCTGGAAATTGTCGACGCTCCGGGCAACATCACGTTGCGCACCACTTCCTACGACGTCTCGATTGAAAACGCCACCGGAAAAGTCCAGGTTGACAATCGCAACGGCGACGTCTCGCTGCGTTTCTCCGCTCCGCCCAAAGAAGATGTCGCCATCACGAATTCCAATTCCACAATCTCGCTCACGCTGCCGGGTTCTTCCAGTTTCGACATCAACGCCGACTGTCACTCCTGCGACATCGAATCGGACTTTTCCGGGGACGCTTTGAAACAAACCAAGGAGTCGGAGAACTCCCACGTGGAAGGGAAATACGGCACCGCCCGGGGCCCAAAAATCATGCTGAAGACCAGCTACGGCGAACTGGCTATCCGCAAAACCAGCTAGCGTTGGCGGGAACTCGGCGCACTTTTGCTCCGCGTTTTAAGTCTCAGGGAACTGAATCCGGCCGCCGGCCGCTTCCCGGACGTCAGCGCTCCGCCATCCGCTCCAGCTCGGCAAAAAACGTCGGATACGAGACCCCCGCACAGTCCGCATCCCGGATCACGGTATTCCCTTCGGCCGCGAGTCCTGCCACAGCAAAGGCCATGGCGATCCGGTGATCCCCGCGCGGATCAATCTCCGCTCCCTGCAATTTCCCTGCGGCACGCCCTGCAACCCGCAAACCATCAGGACGCTCTTCGACCGTCGCGCCCATCCTCTTCAGATTTTCCACCAGCGCCGAAATCCGGTCGCTCTCCTTTACCCGCAACTCCTGCGCATCGCGAATCTCAATCCCCTCCTCGGTATACGGACCAAGCGCCGCCAGCATCGGCAACTCATCAATCACCAGGGGAATCTGCCCGCCCGCAATCACGCCACCTTTAAGCGACGCGCCAGCGACCAGTAAATTCCCGACGACCTCGCCGTTCGCGATCTTGTAATCCACAATTTCAATCTTCGCGCCCAGCGCCGCGAACAAATCCAAAATCTCGGTCCGCGTAGGGTTCAGCCCCACGCCTTCCACCACCATATTCGAATCCGGAAACAAACAAGCCGCCGCAATCCAAAATACCGCTGAAGACAAATCCCCGGGCACCGCGAGCGACTTGGCCTGCAGTCGCCCGGCGCCGAGCTTCAGACTGTGAACGCGAACGGTCTTCCCTTCCTTCTCAATCTCCGCCCCAAATTCCTCCAGCACGATCTCGGTATGATCGCGAGTCCGCGCCGGCTCGCTCACTGAGGTCACTCCATCGGCAAACAATCCTGCCAGCAGCACGGCTGACTTCACCTGCGCGCTGGCCATGGGCATCCGGTAGTCAATGGCCTTCAATTTCCCGCCGTGTATTTCCAGTGGAGCAAAATTATCGTCGCGCCCCTTGATCTGCGCACCCATCTCGCGCAGCGGCCCCATGATCCGTTTCATGGGCCGCTTCTGCAAGGACTCATCCCCGGAAATTTTCGTCGTAAACTCCTGCCCCGCCAAAATCCCGGAAAGCAGCCGAATCGTAGTGCCCGAATTTCCCGCATCGAGCGCTCGCCAGCTACTCTTGAGCCCGGCCGCTCCGCGTCCGGTGACCCGCACCACGTCGTTATCCTTGTCAATTTTGACTTCCGCGCCGAGTGCGCTCATGCATCCGAGCGTGCTATGACAATCCGCCGCCGCCGAGTAGTGCCGCAACTCGCTGGTCCCCTCCGCCAGCCCCGCGATCATCGCGTAGCGATGCGACATGGATTTGTCCCCGGGCAAAATCACCTTGCCCTGCATATTCTTCGCCGGCACCACAATCTGTTTTTTCACGCCCAAATTTTACCACGCCCGGCAATCGCAAAGTTTCCGCTCAGCCGCTTCTGGATCCGCCTTCTGCGGGCGCTCCGTTGCCTGCAGGATGGCAACGGCACCTCGGCCCACTGCCCTGTCCCCGGCTTGAGGAAATCCCTGTCCGAGCGAACAGTTTTCCCCCACGCACCACTGGACAAATCCTCGTAAATGCCCGGCAAGTACTCGCCGTAAAATAAGAGCAGGAGAAATGTCATGTCAGCCCGCAGTGCAGTACGTGAAGTGGCCACCAAGGCCGTAACCCTGTTCGGAGCGCTGTTCCTGGTGAGTGTTTTACTGGCGGCGATGCCCGCTCATCGCGCCCCGGAAGTACCGATCCCCGTTCCGCAAGCTTTGGCAACTTCGCAGTCTCAGGACTTGCGGCAAGGACAACAGGAAGGGCCAGAACAACGGCCGCCGAAGCACAATCGCATCGACAACAAAACCCGCTAGACGTTTGGTTTCGGGCTTCGAGCAGAACGCCCCGGTCTCAACCGAGCGGCGGATTCTGCTTTTTCCCCTTAGGAAGCCCGCTGCCAGGCGGGTGCCACCGGCTCGCTGCCGTCACAGTTCCCAGACGCGAAACCCGCCCTTGAAGGCATTGTCATTTTTCCCGAGTCGCGCTCCTTCGGGAATTTTCTTCAATTTCTTGCTGTTTCCGCCGCCCAGCACTACATAATCGGCCGCCAAGGCTTCTTTCAATTTCTCCGTAATCTTGCGCACATTCTTCCGCCATTTTTTCTTCCCGCACTTCTCAAGGCCCCGCAATCCCAAATAATCTTCGTAGGTCTTTCCCTTTTTGTAACTTAAATGGGCCAACTCCATCGGCTGCAAAATTCCATCCACGATCATCGCCGATCCCAGTCCGGTTCCCAGCCCAAGAAATAACATCCGTCCCCCTTCATAACTTCCCAGGGCCTGCATCGACGCGTCATTCATGATCTTCACCCGACACCCAAAAGCCTTCTTATAGTCAAAGCCCACCCAGCCGCCGCCGAGGTTATGCGGCTCGCGCAGAGGTCTTCCGTTGATAATTGGCCCAGGATAACCAATCGAAATCCGATCATATTTCCAACCCGCAGTAGTCTGCTTCACGATCGCCACCATCTTCCGCACGGTCATCGTCGGCCCGGAAGGTACTTTCACCGGCTCCTTGAGCGACGCCATGAACATCTTGACGTGCGTGCCGCCCACATCCACCACCAGCACACCCTCGGACGCCTTCTGCAATGCCACTTTGGGCGAGGTCCGCGCCGCCCCCGGGGTCACCGGCTCCGCCAATACCAAAACGCCACGTCTCTGCGCATTCTCGACCTTCACCAGTTTTTCGGTCTTGCTGGATGGCACGACGGTCGGCGACGCCATCCGGGCGCTGGCCTTTCCCGCACGATTGGCCTTCGCCACCGTTTTCCTCGTCGCCGCCCCAGCTGTCTGTGCCATGAATCCTCCATCCCTCGGTATTCTCCGCGCTTACTCCGTCCACTCTCAAGAAAAAATTATCCAAGTTGCGCAATAGATCGCTAACGCGGCCCGCTGGTCGCGCGGGCGATGGCGAGTGCCGGGAGCTGTCTCTCTGCAAAACCCAGTCCCATTACTCCCAGTCAATTTGGCCCAGTCCTCTCCCTCCGTCCGTCCAATTGCTTCCCCGTACCGTGCCAAGTATGATTCCAAATTGATGCTCGCAAAACGGCCCAACTTTCTCTGTTTGTTCGTCGTTCTTTTCTTGCTCGCCTCCTGCGCCAGGGCGCAACAACAATCCACCGAGATTATTCCGCTCTCTGAAATCCACGCCGGCATGCAAGGCTACGCCTATACCATCTTCTCCGGCGACCAAATCGAAAAATTCGATCTCGAAGTTCTGGGGATCATGCCCAATTTTCTGGGCCCCAAACAATCCATCATCCTCGTCCAGCTTAAAGGCCCCAAGGTCGAGCACACAGGCGTGGTCGCCGGTATGAGCGGCAGCCCCGTCTATTTCAACGGCAAGCTCGCCGGCGCGCTTTCACTCAAGCTCGGGGTCTTCACGAAAGAACCGATCGCCGGGATCACGCCGATCGAAGACATTATCCAACCTCCGGCGAAAAACGCGGCGGCCCACGCCACGACCCAACAGCTCTCGCTGCCCAGCGAAGCAGCCAATCGCACCGGACTGCCTTCGGGTTCCGCTCTCCAACCCATCGAAACACCTCTGCTTTTCTCCGGATTCCAGCCTGCCGCTCTCCAGCAATTCTCGAGTCAACTGCAGGGTTACGGCTTCATCGCGGCCCAAGGCGGCACCACTCCGGCGCGTCCCGACGACGCGCAGCTGGTCCCCGGCGACATGGCCGGGATGGTCCTGGTCCAGGGTGACGCGTCCATCAATTCCGCCTGCACCGTCACCGCTGTGCGCGGCGATCAAATTTATCTGTGTGGCCATCCGTTTCTCAGCCTTGGCAACGTCCAAATCCCCATGGCCCGCAGCCACGTCGTCACGACCCTGTCCTCCGATCTGTCTTCAACAAAAATCGTCAACGTGGGCGGTTCCATCGGCACGATCGACAGCGATCGCCTCACGGCTGTTTCCGGACGACTTGGACCGGCGCCGACCATGATTCCGCTGGACTTGGAACTCTCCGTTCCCGGAGGCAACAAACTGCTGCACTTTGAACTGGTCAATCACCCAAAACTTACGCCGCTCCTGGTTGCGCTCACTTCGTTCAACGGCCTCACGCAAAATACCCTTTACGGAGAAGGCACGACGCTTCATCTTTCCGGTGAAGTGGTATTGAAGGGTCACGCACCGGTGCGTATCGAAAGCACCTTCGCTCCAGGCGACTCACTGTCCCCGGACGCACTGCCTATCGCGCTCACCATACAAAACATCTTCACGCGGCTGTACACCAACACGTTTGAACCCGCCACCGTCGAGCGCATCAACCTCCATGTGGAAAGCGTCGCTGGCCGCAAATCTTTTACCATCGAAAGCGCCTGGCTGGAAAAAGGGGAAGCTGTTCCCGGCGAGACGCTCAAAGTCCGCGTACTTCTCCGTCCCTACCGCGGTCCAGCAGAGATTCAGGAAACTTCGGTTCGCGTCCCCGATCAGGTGGCCCACGGTACGACGCTGCGCGTCCTGGTCAGCGATTCCGAACTCCTCAATCGCGCTTCAAGGGGCTTTGGTGTTTCTGGCGGGAGTGGTTCGGCAGGCCTTGACCAACTCATCTCTCTGCTCAATCGCGAACGCCGCAACGATCGTCTCTATGTTGGGCTGTTCACTCCCAGTCCTACGATCCTGTGGGACGACAAAGAACTCCCCAACGTTCCCCTTTCAGAAATTAACGTCGTTGACGGACGTCCCGCCCCCGGCAGCGTCCAAGTCCTGCGCGAATCTTTGGCCAGCGAGTCCAGCATCGCTCTTGGCGGCCCCGTCTCAGGCGTAGTCTCGCTAAATCTCCAGATCCGGTGACCCTAAACATGACACCCCGCGCTCCTTTCTTTGCAAAACCCTTTCGGCAGGATGCGGCTGCAGCCGCGCCGCCAGGGCCGGCCACGGCAACCGCTTCGGTCGCCTGCGACCTGCAGCGGCATCGAGGTTTCATCCATAAAATGACTTCCCGGACCGGCCGCGCATTTCTCGCCCTGTCCGTGTTTTTTTTCCTTGTTGCTGCGATCCCTGTGCCTCTCCAGGCCGACCACACCCGCCGCTGGCGTCAATCCACCTACGACGAATTTCTCAAAGGCACCGCTCACGGAGTCGCCGTACGCAGCGATGGCCATCTCGAACTTGCTCCCAAATTCACACTCCTGGCCGACGCCGACGCTTCCTATCTTTGGTCGCTTCGCGTCGATCCGAAAGGTTCGTTGTACGCTGCCGGCGGCTCGCCAGCAAAAGTCTTCCGCTTTGACGGCCCGAGCAAGCCCACCACGGTATTTGAATCGAGCGATCTCAATGCCCAAGCCATCGCCTTCGATTCCCGGGGCACTCTGTTTGTCGCCACTTCTCCTGACGGCAAGGTCTACCGCGTCTCCGCCAACGGTGAAAAATCCGTATTCTTCGAACCCAAAACAAAATATATCTGGGATATGGCCTTCGCCACCGATGGCACGCTGTACGTTGCCACGGGCGACAAGGGCCAGATCTTCGCCGTGAATCCCGACGGCCGAAGCGAACTTTTCTATTCAAGCGACGAAGCCCACATCCGTACACTGGCCTTCGACGCCCGCGGCAACGTAATTGCCGGCACAGAACCCAGCGGTCGCGTCCTGCGCGTAGCCAAAGCGCCCGCCAGCAATGCAAAAAAGAAAGACGGCAGTACCGGCAGCGCCGACGGATTCGTCCTTTATGAAACCGCGAAACGGGAAGTCACTTCGCTCGCCGTCGGTCCGGATGGCACCATCTACCTGTCCGCCATCGGCGAACGGCAGCGCCCCGGCAATCCCGCCCCTGTCGGGGTGGTCGCAACTCCGCAAGGCAGCACTACTTTCATCACCGGTTCAACAGCCGGTCCCGCGCAACAACCCGCGTTCAGTGCATTCCCGGCGCTGCTCTCGAGCAGCATCTATCGCATTTCGCCCGACGGTGCACCCGAAGAACTCTGGTCGTCCCGGGATGACGTTGTCTACTCTCTCGGACTCGCTGCAGACGGTCGCCTGCTTGCCGGAACCGGAAACAACGGAGCGCTGCTGGCGATCGACGGCCGCGGCGTCTTCGCGCAACTTGCCAAATCCTCTTCGGCACAAATCACCGGCATCGCCCGCAGCAAAGACGGTAAGATCTTTCTCTGCACCGCCAATCCCGGCAAAGTTTTTTCTGTCGGTCCCGAGTACGAAGCGGTCGGCACTTATGAATCCCACTCCTACGACGCCCAGCTTTTTTCGCAATGGGGACGTCTTGAATGGTGGAGTCCGGCTCCGGCATCCGGCGATTCAACCGCAAAATCGTCTGCAAACTCCGGCCAAGCGCGCCTCGAGTTTTTTGTGCGCTCCGGCAACACGGAAGATCCCGGCAAAGAATGGTCGCCTTGGTCGGGCCCGTACACAAAATCCGGCACGCCCGCCGAAGTTCCCTCTGCGCGCTTTGCGCAATGGCGGGCCGTCATCCACGACGGCCGTCCCGGCGACGGAATTGACTGGGTGGCTTTGGCCTACCTTCCGCACAACGTTGCGCCGGTCATCGATGGCATCGCCGTCCAGGACCCGGGAATTCGCGCGCAGGCTCAGCTGAATGTGTCCACGGGCCAGCCCGCAAATGTTCCGCTGAAAATGCCTCCGCCAGGAGCCGCTCCGGGCGTCATCGTCATGCAAGCGGGTTCGTCAGGAAAATTTGAACAACCGCCGCAAGGAACGCAGCAAAGAGGTTTTCAATCTGTTTTGTGGAATGCGCACGACGAAAATGACGACGAGCTGCGTTACGCCGTTTACTATCGCGGAGAGAATGAACGCGAGTGGAAGCTATTGAAGGACAAACTGGACCAAAAATTCTATTCCTGGGACGCCACAACCCTGCCCGACGGCGCTTATTATCTAAAAATAGTGGCGAGCGACGCGCCTTCGAATTCTCCCGCCGCCGCTTTGAAAACGGAGCGAGAGAGCGAACGCTTTGAGGTCGACAACACGGCTCCGTTCATTGAAGACCTGACCAGTACGCCGATGGTCCGGAACGGGAATGTCGCCATACCCGAATACCACACGGTCAAGTTCAGGGCGCGCGACGCGGCCAGCAGCATTGATCACGCGCAATACAGCGTGGATGGCGGCGACTGGATTCTGGTTTCGCCCGCGGGAAATCTCAGCGACGCGCCGGAGGAGAACTACGAGTTCACCGTTGAACAGCCTTCTGCCGGAGAACATACCGTGGCGGTCCGCGTGTTCGACCGTTTCGACAATGTGGGCAGCGCCAAGATCACGTTCACCGTTCGTGCCCGCAAATAGTTCGGACGTGGCAACCAGGAACGGGCCCAAACTCTGCCCCGGAAAAGGTAATCGCCGGACTCAGCCGGCGATCTGGCAAGGCGATAAAGGGAAGCGTTCTCCGTCAACCGACGGAACGGGCTGCAGGAAGCAAAGACCTCTACTTCGCCGACGGCATTTTGAAGTTCTCAATTTCAGCGCCGAAGCCGATACGGCCGTCGCTGTAGGGTTCATTCCGCACGTGAACGACGCGCGCCGTGCAGCGGGTCTCTTCGACCTTCGATCCCGTGACGTCGGTGGGCATTCGCAACGTCGCTTCAATCGGCATGCCGACTTGCAGGGGCGCAGAGGTGGCGAAGAAAAATCCGCCGCGCGAAATATTCAGGGCTTCTGTGAAATGCTCATTTTTGTCCGAAGCCAGCCCGATGGCGCGAAAACGCAATGGAGTACGGATATTAAAGCGGGCAAGTAATCTGCGTTCTGATCCCATTTATTGTCGATCTCCTTGGTACCAGGTCAGGCAATTTCGCTCGTCAGGAGGAAGGACTTCTAGGGTAACAAAGCGGCAGAGGGGGTCAAGTACCGAATTCCCCTACCTCTTTGGTCCTGTACCCTTGATTTCGAAGCTCTTAGAGGCAAATGGGCCTCCGCGAGAGCTTCGCCCAACCTTCGCTCCAGCCCGGGTCGCCGCGCTCCCGGTGCACACAGGTATGGTGCCCCTGGGTACGGCTTCGTTTCATGCCAAAATGACCCTTTCCGATGGCGGCGAAACGAGATAGATAAGAGTCAGTTGCAGCGACAAAAAATTGCAAAGGAAGCCCATGAGCACAACCCCGGAAAGTCAACGCCCGCGCGAACTGCCGACGACGGCCCGGACCGACGAGCGAGCAGTTCGAGCGCCGGACTGGGCGACCATCGAGGCCGCGCACAAGCGTATCGCTCCGCGGATTCACCGGACGCCACTTCTGACTTCGTCTTCGCTCAACGCCATGACCGGGGCGCAAATCGTTTTCAAGTGCGAGAACTTTCAAAAGAGCGGTTCGTTCAAGATTCGCGGCGCTTCAAACGCGATTCTCTCCCTCACCGGGGAAGAGGCTTCACACGGCATTGTGACCCAATCCAGCGGAAACCACGGCGCTGCCGTCTCCTGCGCGGCCGGGTGGCGCGGCGTTCCGGCTTACATCGTGATCCCCCGGAATGCGCCGAAAGTGAAATCCCAGGCCATTGAAGGGTATGGCGGCCAGATTACCTATTGCGAACCGACCATGGCTTCGCGCAACGAGACTTCCCTGCGCATCCAAAGGGAAACCGGCGCTGCGTTTGTCCATCCGTTTGATGACGATCGCATCATTGCCGGGCAGGCGAGCTGCAGCAAAGAGATCCTGGAGGATGTGCCGGACCTCGATGCGGTGCTGGCTCCTGTCAGCGGCGGCGGGCTGCTGAGCGGAACGTGTTTAGGCGCCAAAGGTGTGCGTCCTGAGGTGCGCGTGTTTGGCTGCGAGCCGGCGCTGGCCGATGACGCCTATCGTTCGCTCGCTTCAGGAACGCTGCAATTCCAGGATTCGAGCGACACGATTGCGGATGGTTTGCGGGCTTCGCTGGCGGCGCGTACGTTTGCGATCCTGCGCGAGCAAGTTGACGGCATTCTGCTCGTGAGCGAAGCGGAAATCATTGCGGCTATGCGGCTGGTCTGGGAGCGGCTGAAAATTATTATTGAGCCGTCCTGCGCGGTGGCCATTGCTCCGCTGCTGAAGCCGGGAGCGGTCGCGGCGTTGCGGCTCCCGGCCCGCGCAGATGGCGGAAAGCCCAAAATTGCAGTGATTTTCTCCGGCGGCAACGTCGACCTTTCTTCGCTTCCCTTCTGAGGACCAGCTACGAGGAATACATTGGCGGTCGTTCGTTTTCTGGAACGCTGGTCGAAGTGACGACGGCGGCGACCGGGCCCCCAATTTTGGGGTCGCTTCTATTCTTTGGAAATCAACTCAAATGGCCGTGAAATGAAAAGTCCGAGGAGCGCATGCACCAGAAAGGACAGCGGAACAGCAAGAGCAAGCAGAAGGTAGATGGCCTTTAACCCTGAAACGCCAACGCGAAAGCAGATGGCAGCCGAGACAATGAGGGTCATAACCCAGGACAGTCTCAAATCGCCAAGCGAGCTTCGTAGATGCGTGCCGCACTTGGGACAAGGAAAACCTCTGGCATTCCACACCGGGGACTGCAGCTGCGAAATAATAGCGCCGCAAGACGGACACGGGCGTTCGTACAGAGCCATCGCTGGAAGTTTGCCGAAATGGCCGGCGGCCGTCTGTACGCTGTCTGACAATCACCTGGTGCGCGGAGCCCGCGGCAGCTTTTCCTGCGTGATTGGTCTTCGGCAGTTCGCCCGTGCATCGTCATTCGAGCTTTGGCCCGTCCGGTGTGGAATAAAATCGTTGCCACAGCGCAGGCCACCGCACCTCGCGGCACGAGATGGCGCGGCAAAGTTTTTTCCTGCCCGACGGATAAGTTGAGGTACCCTAGGCGCGCCTGATTCGCGGTTAGCCCGCCGGAGGAACATGAGACCCACAGCCATGAAAATTATTGGAGCAACGATTGTTGCGATTTTTGCCTTGGCAAGTGCCAGCAGCCGGGCACAGGAAATTAGGAGTGGCGATGACGTGCTGCGGGCGATGCACGAAAGATACAAAGGAAACTGGTATGACACGCTGACATTTGCACAAAACAGCACGACACATAATCCGGATGGGACCAGTAAGACGGAGATCTGGTCGGAAGCGGCCATGCTGCCGGGAAAGTTGCGGATTGATTTCGGAAAAATTACAGAGGGCAACGGCGCGGTTTTCAACGACGGGACGGTGACCTCGTTTAAGGACGGAAAGGTGGTTTCCACGCGGCCCTTCGTGCATCTGCTGCTGGTCTTAGGATTTGACGTTTACAAGCAAGCGGCGCAAACCACCATCGATCTGGTAAAGGGACAGGCCATTGATTTGTCGAAAGTGCATGAAGAATCCTGGCAGGGTAAAACCGTCTATGTGATTGGAGCAGAGAAAGGTGATTTGAAGGCGAAACAGTTTTGGGTGGAAAAGGAGCGGCTTCTGTTTGTGCGGCTGCTCATGCCGGATGAGAAGGAGAAAACAAAAATGCGAGATGAGCGATTTGGCGACTACCGGCAGCTGTCGGCGGGCTGGATTGCGGCCCGCGTGGAATTTTACACCGACGGCAAGCTGGTTTTTGATGAAAGCTATTTTGATATTGTGCCGAATCCCAAATTGAATGCAGCGGTGTTTGATCCGAAGAACTTCAATACCGAACATTGGGAAAAAGAGTAAAGACCCGCCTACCCTCGCTGTTCCGCTTTTTCAATTTTGCTCCTGGTGGCGGCGCACCGGACGCGCTTCAGCGGCCGGGGTCCTCGTTCTGGAAGCCCGCCGCAAATTTAGGCGGGATCCTTGGGGCGGGTATTTTTGACTGCAGAAAGGATGCCAATCCCCAGGAATACGATGGCTCCGGCGGCAATCCAGTGCGTGGGGACATGCAGCAGGTGAGCGGCATAAATCAGGCCGCAGATTACGAGTACAAACCCGATTGAGTATAGCGAGAAGGACATGAATGCTCCCGGTCCATAGTACCGCTTTCACGAGGCCGCGCTACCAGGAACCGCCCAAGTCCCGCGAGTCGGATGAACTCGCTCAGAAGGCAGCGACAAACCGGAACAGGGGATGTCCGTCGTCGGAAAATGCAGGGTATTCAAGGTTTTGGACAGGCACCGATGCGAGGATGCCCAGTCTTTAACTCCTCGCATCAGCGCCCACTTAAGCCTACCTGTGCAGCTTAGTCGGTTCTGTGTTTCGCTCAATACAGAGAAAATTGTATTTTTCTGTTTGCGCCGATACGGGAGGTTTATTTTTTATGTTTGAAATACTCCACTTGTCTGAGTCGCTTCACTGCCTGTTGTTTTGTTTTGTAGGGGCCACCCAGATTTTTTCCCTTTTCCGACAAAACCCGGTAGCCGCCTGAAGTTTTCTTGATCATTTCATCCTCCTGTCGCCAGTGCATGGGCCGGAGAAAGCTTCAGCCAGCATGATTCTGAATCGGGCCCGCCCGGGTTGACATACTTTGATTCCCGTACATGCCGCCGAGGGTTTTTGTACGACCGAGTTGCCGCAGGGAATTCGATCACCCAGCACGCGCGGCACTACAGGATGAAATATCTGTTTGTAAGACGATTGCAGGATTACGCGGCGAAACAGCGCGGATCAATAGTCAGATGGCACGGACGGCACGGGGAGGAGATTTTTATGCCCACAATTTCGAATAAAAACGAACTCGTGACGCTGATTAACGTGTTCACAGTGGAGGCGAGCCAGCAGCAAAGAGTTGTTGAAATGCTGGTCGAGGCCACGGAGAAAACCATGAGGCAGGTTCCGGGATTTATTTCCGCCAGTATTCACAAGAGCCTGGATGGCGCGCGAGTCGTGAACTATGCGCAATGGCGGAGCCGGCAGGATTTCGAAGCCATGCGAAACAATCCGCAAGCGCAGGCCCATATGAAACGATTGCTGGAGATCGCCAAGGCCGATTTCCACCTCTATGAGGTTGTCCATTCCCTTGCGGTTCCGGACGACGCGAGCCGTTGAGGGCGGTTGCGGGAGACCGGCAGGCAAATGGGCGATGGCGGCCAAGGATGACTTCCAGACCGGTCAAACTGCAAAGGCCCGACCCGGGTCACCGTGTGCAGTCACTCCCCGAAGGAACAGGGCCGCCAAAGATTTACCAAATCAAGGTAGCGAGCACCTGCGAATCGTTCCATCGGTGAAAGACATTAGAAACGCCGGAGAAATGAACCTAATTCGCGCCACGGCCGTTCGGCATAGGCTGGGCCCGAGCTCAGGCATTGGCAGCCGGCCGCACTTTATGTATCGCCGGCACGAGCTTCATTCCGAGATCGGCCTTATCGAGAAGGCAAACGGCGCCCAGGTCGGCGCCAATCGACTGGGTTTCCTCATCATTGAAAATGGAAATCGCCAGTACACAGCTTGCACTGCAGGCAGCCTTGACCTGTGCCATCGCAATACTAGCCGGGTTGGGCATATGGAGATCCAGAAGGATCACGTCGGGTTTAAGCGCAGTCGCCATTTGAACCGTTTCCGGGAACGACGTTGTTTCGGCAACAACCACGATTTCCGGATACTCTTCCAGAAGACGGCGGATCGATCGGCGCATGATTTCAGAATCGTCAGCAAGCAACACAGTGACAGCCACGGTTCCCCTCCCGAGACACTTATTTGACATCCTAGCAGCTTTGCAACACTTAGTCGGTTCGATGCCCTACCTCGCCTGCACTCCGCACTCGACGGCAATCACCGCCTCCCGCAAAATGACGCAGGGCTTGCTCAATCCTCTGGTGGACGCGTATCGCCCGGTCTTCGGCAAAACTAGGCGACGTTCCAGACATAGAGGAACCCAGCGTCAGTAGCGGTCGCCACCTTGCGTCCGCTTTTTCTGGTGGCGCGATTGAGAGCCGACCGCACTTTTTCCTTGGATTCAACCAGCTCAGCAAGAGGGACCTTCAGCGCCGAACCAATGTCCAGCTGATCAAGATCCCTGAGAATCGTAGTGACAATCAGCTTGTGCTTTCCGTCTCTACCTTGCGGAATATCGGCTTGCACGATGGTTTTGAAATGCATCGGAGCCCGTCTGGCGCTCGGCATTTTTACCCTCCTCGAGATGACAGGTAGCCTTAACGATTCGTTATCGTATCCAATCGTAAGGAGACGTGCAAGCGAAATAAAAGAACCGAGCCTGCGCGCCAGGCACCCAAACATCCGGGTTACCGTAAGCAGCCCGACCCGTGTTTTTGCGGCTAGCGGGCCGAATACCGCGCCAAACAAGTCTCTAAATTTTTGTTAAAGATCTGACCCGTAGGGCCCGGGGGCTTGCTAGTTTGAGATGGCGGTGAAATTCATGAAAAAGACGTATTACGAACAAGTGCCCTTAAAGCTTGTCAAGAAAATTGCGAGGATCATAGAAGTTCCAGGCCCCGAGAAAGAGCCGAAACTTCCCTCCGTCAAGAACGGCAAGAAACGATGACCATCCCGGCCTTTGACATATTCAGAACAGTGCGGGGGGAAACTGGTTGGGTTGAATCCGCCAGCTCTCTCGCGGAGGCCTGGGCGCGTATCGAGGCTTTGCGAGTGGATTTACCCGGTGCGTATTTTATCTTTGACCAGAAAACCAGGCTTAGGTTTCCAGAACCAGGCAATGGAGTGGCAGAACCAACGGGCCGGAAGCGGGCCGATGAGCGCGAGCAGGATAGTCAGGAAGCGAGCACGGGATGACGATCGGCCAGTGGTGCGCGGGTCGCGGGCCTTGGGCTATTTCGTTTCGCTCTGCGGGCCTCGCAATCGCGGCGGCAGAAGCTCATGACGACGGTGGGCTTCAGTCGGGTACAAGACTTTTGAAGAACGGCCGATCAGCAGGAGTTGTCTATGAGCTTCGTTCCAACCAGGCGGCTCGGACGAGTCTTGATTCCAGTGGGCGATCGCGGCTTCATCACACCATTTGAGCAGCCGGGGCATGGCTTGGCGATGGGCGCCGGAGGTCATGAAAGATTTCATGGTTTGTTCAGACGTCCACACGGTTCGTGTCCAGTAGGTATTGTGAGCATCGCGAAGCAAGCCAACATGCAATTGGCCTTCCGCGGATCGCGCCTGTAGCAGCGAGCGCAGTGTTTGATAAAAGAATCCGGGAAGAAATTGCCAGGAACGTACGCGCAGGCGAGTGATGGAAACGAACGGCATGAACAGTTCTCCGCAATGCTCTGGCGGGCGGTCCCTCGATTTTACTTCCTCCGGGGCGGGCGGACCAGGGGCAGCGGGCCTGCACCGGAGCTTGGCTGTAGTTTATGCTTATTCTAAAGACTCCGAGTTTGCTGCCCTGATCAAAAACAAGGTACTCGCCAGGAACTTTCCTGGCCCATTCTTGAATCCTGGCTTTAGCCGTTTCCAAATTGGCTACCGCTTCTCGGCCACCTACCAGTGCCGTCGCCATCCCGTTTCAAAATATCTTACCGGGCGTGCATCCAGCCTCCAAAGGTTTGCGAGCAACTAGCGACCATCGCCGTACTGCCGGATGGCGTCGTAGCATTCGCAGGCCACGCTTTCCAATTGTTTACGATCCAGAATTCTTACCGCGCCGCGAACATATTCAATGAGCAGCATTTTTTGCAGCTTGTTGGCCGCCAGAGTGACACTCGGACGGTCGGTGCCGAGCATGGTCGCCAGAAAATCGTGGGTGATGGGAAGGAAGCCGGAATCGACGCGATCCTGGGTCAGCAGCAGCCAGCGGGAAAGGCGCTGATGAACACCGTGCAGACGATTGCACGCAGCAGTTTGGGCAATTTGCATGCCCAGAACTACGGCATATCGGCTGAGCATCATCTGGAAAACAGGCGTTGCCGGAAGAATGGATTTCAGGGCTTCGGTCTTGACTCGAAATCCGTCGCCAGCAACCTGAATTACTTCGCGGAGTGAACTTCGCTCCAAACCGACAAGTCCGGGAATTCCGATGGCGCCTTCGCTTCCGACGACTCCGGCTTCAACCGTCTTGTCTTGTTTGAGCACCACCACCAGAGAGATAAGGCCGCTGTTGAGAAAATGCGCGGCTCGCAGCCTGCGGTGGGCCTCTTGAAGAATCATGTGATGAGGCATCGGGAGATATTCCAGGTGCGGGCGAATGACGCGGAACTCGTGGTCACTCATCGCCAGAAGCAACTTGTTTACAATTGGCTTGCCGGCAGGATTCGTGCGTTCGCCTGGGCGAACGACCCGCATGGTCTTCGTCGACATCACACACTCCACTCTTTGCGGGAACGCTCGTTCCGGCAAAAAATTGTTTTCAATTGCGCCTGGCTGACCGGCACGAGAGACACACCTGAGCCGTTGTATTAAAGGTATAAGGCGCAGGCTCGAGTTCGTCAAGCGCGCGGGCGCTCTGTAGGGCATCGAACATAGGCGAAACAGAAATACCCGCCGGTTGTTTCCCGCCACAGGAACTACAGATGAATTGGCAAGAAATACATCGAATCGCGTATTTGAATCGGAAAGCGCGAATACTATCAATGGACGCGAAGTGGTGTACCGCAGTCCGTTCGCTGATAGCGCCGTTTTAGTTTCGGCCATAGACGAAACCAATCAAGAAGGAGCATTTTTTATGCGTTGCCCGGAGTTTGCTCGATGACCGCTGAGCGACGCGTGCGCCCGACGGCGGCGAACAAGAAATTTTCTGGCCGACCGCTCTGGGCTGCTGTGCGGAGGCTGGGGCCGGGGCTGGTTACCGGTGCAGCCGATGATGATCCGAGCGGAATCGCCACGTACTCGCAGGTCGGAGCCCAGTTCGGCTTCGCCATGCTTTGGACGATGCTGTTTTCCTTTCCCTTGATGGCGGCGACGCAGGAGATTTGCGGACGAATTGGACGAATTACCGGGGGAGGAATCGCGGAAAATGTGCGCAAGCACTATCCCCGGCCGCTGTTGTATGCGCTTGTGCTGTTGTTGTGCGGCGCGAATGTTTTTAATTTGAGCGCCGATGTTTCCGCAATGGCAGCCGCGGCACAGCTCCTGGTGGGAGGACCGGCGGCGGCCTACGTGGTCTTTTTCGGAGCCGTGTCCCTGTTGCTTGAAATCTACGTGCCCTATGCAAAGTACGTACGGTATTTAAAGTGGTTGACGCTGGTGTTGTTTGCCTATGTGGCCACCGTATTTGTGATTCACGTTCCGTGGGGAGCGGCACTGCGGGCCACCGTGATTCCCTCTTTGTCGCTTAAACCGGAATACCTGCTGGGGCTGGTGGCTGTATTGGGGACAACCATCAGTCCTTATTTATTTTTCTGGCAAGCGTCGGAAGAAGCCGAGGACGTGCGGAGGAATAGGGGCGAGTCCGCTTTGAAAAATAAGCCGGAGCAGGCCGGCGAACAATTTCGCCGGATTGCCATCGATACGCGAGTGGGAATGGGGTTTTCCAATCTCGTGGCGTTTTTCATTATCTTGACAGCCGGAGTGACGCTGCACAACGGACACTCCTCCGGGATCCAAACCTCGGCGGATGCCGCAAGAGCCCTGGAGCCGCTGGCAGGACGATTGGCATTCGTATTGTTTGCGACAGGAATCATTGGAACCGGATTGCTCGCGGTTCCGGTCCTGGCGGGTTCCGTTGCCTATGGCGTCGCCGAGACATTCCAGTGGCGGGCCAGTCTGGAAACCCGGCCGCAGCAGGCGCCGAAGTTTTATGCCGTGCTCTCCGGGGCCACCATCGTTGGGGTGTTGCTGAATTTTTGGGGCATCGATCCGATCCGCGCTTTGTACTGGTCGGCGATATTGAATGGAATTACCGCCGTCCCGCTGATGCTGGTATTGATGCTCTTGGCCAACAACAAGGCGGTTGTGGGGAAATTTACATTGCCTGGGTACTTGCGGATATTGGGTTGGGCGGCGACTTCGGTGATGACCGCGGCATCTCTCGGAGTTCTGTGGAGCAGTTTTCGGGGAGGAAAGTAAGACCGGCGCGAAAAGGCGCGAAGGCAGAAGCGCGCCGCGCCTGGGCCTTGGCTCGTGTCCGGGAGCGCTCCGCACTTTCCCATGAACGGACAGTTGGCCTTCTAAATTGAGGTCTGGTTATTCAGCAACTTCTTTTGTTTCTGCGTTGTTCGCCGGCCGCCGCGGCGGCATCCGAATTGCAAAAAAACCTCCGGACCCGTTCTGCATTTAACTCAGATCGTCTGACAAGAGGCACTATGAAAAAGATAGAGTCCCTGCGCGAAACGCTTTCTTCCCTGCTAACGCCGGAGTATTTGAAACAGCGCGAGGAAGCGGGTTGGCGTCCGGTAGCAGTCGAGTGGCAGCGGGAGGTGACGGTGCTCGAGGTCAAGCCCGATGAAGGTGGCCCGCGCCCGGCGGAGGCCGGGGGAGCGGAGGAGATTCCGTTTGGCTTGCGCGTGGCGTCGGATTGTCACCATCTGGAGGAAAACGGCGCAGAGATGGAAGTTCTAAAAGTACTAGCGGAATTAGTTGTGCAGGATTTGTCGTTTCCAGAGATGGCCGCAGCGTTGAACCAGCGCGGCTTTCGCACCCGCGGCGGGCAGTTGTGGAGCGCCTTGGGGGTTTTTAAGCTGACGCCGCGATTGATCGATGTTGCGCCGAGAATTCTGGCGGGGCCGGAATGGGAGACGCGGAAGAAACAGATTTCGCGGGTGGCGTGGAATTCCTAGGTTCCCCTGATTGCCGCACAGAAGGTCCGCGAACTTTGCTCGAATTCTGGCGACTGGGAGAAGCGTTGGCTCACTCGAAGCGAGCGGCCCGCGGGAAGGCCGCCCCCGCCATTGCAGCTCAGAGCGCGGCGACGCGCCACAGGTCTTCGCCGGAAAATTTTATTTTCATGGCGTGGCCGTTGACAATCTCTGTGAAGCGAATCCATTCGGTGTTCGACTCTTCGTCACTGAGACGGTAGATACCGCCCGCTCGTGGTTCCAGAGGAATGACTCCGTCGATAAAAAGTTTTCCTTTGCGGACTAAAACGTGGAAGCTACCGATCCAGGGGCTTTCATTCCGGTAGTGTCCGATGAAAATGTCCCATTCTTTCGGATAGTCGAACGTTTTAGGGCCGGAATATTTCGCGTTGGTGAACCACTCGCTGCCCCAGAACGCTTCGACGACCGGGCTCTTTGCATCTTTGCCCTCGACGCGGCCGAACAGGACCGGGAACCGGTCAAACTCAGGATCGCGAACCAGGAACGCATCGTAACTGCCTTCCAGGGCTACCCGCTTCCCTGCGTGCACCAAATATAGTCGCTCGCCTTCGGCTACGAATTCCAGTTTGCCGCCCTTGGCACTTTGAAATGTTCCAGCGTAGGCCGCGGCGTTTTCGACTTTGTAAACGTCGCGGGGCGCGGGCGCGGCTGGAAGCGGTTTGGACTCTAGCTGGGCGCGCATGAGTTGCATGGCGTATTGGGCGACGGGGTTGGGGCGGTAACCTTGCATGGCGTTGATGGAAGCAAATGCGCCAACGCCAGTGTCGATATCAACCTGCATAGCGGATGCAAAGGAGACCATGCCGCCAGTGTGGCGCAGAACTTGGTGGCCCTCGAGGGTGTCGACGGCGATTCCGTAACCATAACTGGCCGTCGGTCCGAACTCTTCGGCCTTAATGTGGGGATGCGAGAAGAGGGCAAAACTTTCTTCGTTAACAACAGTGCTCTTGGGTCCCTTGCCGTGATTGGCAATCATCTGGATGTAGCGACCCATGTCCTGGGGCGTGGATGCGATGCAACCGGAGGCGTCGGTGATGACTACATACGGCGCTTCGGCCAGGCGGCCGCGCGTGGCATACGGGCGATCATTTTGGAAGACGTTGTAGCTCTTGGCGGTGCGACCGCGTACATCGAGGGTTATGACCGGCTCGCTGTCGGTCATGCCGAGAGGCTCGAAAACGCGTTTACGGAAGATTTCTGGCAGCGGACGGCCGTCAACAGTAACAAGAAGATGGCCGAGAAGCGCGAAACACATGTTGTTGTAATGAAATTGATTGCCGGGCGCGTAGGCCGTCTGGTGTTTGGCGTTCGGATCGGAAAGAAAGACCGGCGGGTCGCCGGGAAGGCCGGTGGTATGCGTGAGGAGGTGATGCGTGGTAATCGGCGCAAACTTCGTTTCCATGCGGAACCACGGGAGGTAGTCGAGGACCGGCTTGTTGAAATCGAGCTTCCCTTCCTCGCGGAGTTGCAATGCGCAATTGGCAGCAAAAGATTTGCTGATCGAACCGATCTGGAAGAGCTGGTCCGGCGTGACCGGGACTTGGCGATCCGCGTCGCTGAATCCATACGTGACCACGCGCTGCACTCCATCGCGGTCGGCTAGCACCAGGGTCATGCCCGGGGCCCCCTGTTCGCGCATGTACTGCTCGACGAATGTGTCGAGCCGGGCAAAGCAGGTCTGATAACGGCCGGCGGACTGCTGGGCAGAACCGTCAAGAACCAGGAAGCGGGTTCCGGCGGCGACAACCGCGGTTTGTGCGGATACGTTTATGAATTGCCTGCGAGACAAGAAATAAGACATGACACTCCTTGGCGAAGGAAATAAAGACGCCGGAGCGTAACACCGCAAGCGACGGCAAACAAGATTGTTCCGCGAGTGCGAACTGCCACGGGAACCACTACTGCTCTTTGAGTTTCAGCTTGCCTTCGGCTTTGTTGGATTCAAGAAATTCGCGCAGCTGCGGAGCGGTATCGAGCAGGCGGACCCACTGTTCGTAGTAAAGCGTGACCGGAAAGCGACCAAGGCCGTATACGCTGACGCCGCCTTTTTCTCCGACGCGAAATTCGAGAGCGCCGGTGCGGCGCGGACCGCCCTGCTTCTTCAATTCTTCCAACTGCGCTTTAAGCTCTTCGTAGGTTGGCTCGGCCATACGTACCCCCGTGAGATTGGCTGAAAAACGATTATAGCTTTTCCCGTGCGCGGCGTCATGGACGCGCCTGCGGCTGCAAAAATGGCATAAGATATTATCGATCGGCAGTGTATGACCAACGTGAGCATCGCAGCCACCGCCGGCTTCGTTCGCACGGGACTCACCCCGGAGACCTGAACCTTGACCAGGAAGAAGAACCAGCAGCCGGACGTGAATTTTGCGGCTCTCTTTGAGTTCGCTCCTGGCTGCTGCGTCGTGCTCTTGCCCGACGAAGGGTTCACGATTGTGGCCGTGAACCAAGCCTACCTGCGGGCCACCCATACCAACCGCGAGAAAATTCTCGGCAAGGGTCTTTTCGAGATTTTCCCCAGCAGCGTTTACGAAGGAGCGGAGGCGGCCAACGCCAACATTCGCGCATCATTGCATGCCGCACTGTCCACGCAAGAAATAAACACACTGGCTGCGCAGCAATACGACCTGCGCAGTCCGGGTTCGACTTCCGGCGGAATGGAAGAACACTACTGGAACATCAGGAACAAACCAGTGCTCAGTGCCAGCGGCGCCACAAAATACATTCTGCAGGAAATGGAAGACATCACTGATTTTGTGCGCTTGCACGACTACGGCGGTCGGCAAGCGAGTTTGACCGAGTCCCTGAAAACCCGCACGGAGCGGATGGAGGCCGAAGTTTCCGCGCGGACCGAGGAAGTTCATGAACTGAATCGAAAGCTGCTGAGCACCAACAAGGAATTGCGCGCGCAGGAAGAGCGCTTCCGGGCGGTGCTCAATCAATCCCAGGTTTTTCTCGCACTGGTCAGCACCAAGGGCGTCATGCTGGACGGGAATCGCTTGGCTCTTGAAGGCACCGGGGTAACCCGGAGAGAAACGGTTGGGCAATTATTTTGGGAAACGCCGTGGTGGCGTAACCTTCCAGATGATCAGGAGATGATCAAGCAAGACCTGTTTTCCGCTGCGCAAGGCGGCGCCACGGAGCGCGACATTCGATATCAAACGTCGGACAGAGAGACGCGCTTTGCAAGTTGCTCGATGACGCCGGTCACCGACGAGTCCGGTGAAGTATCGCTGGTCGTGGTATTGGGATTTGACATCACGGATCGCAAGAGAGCCGAAGAAGCGCAGCGGCGGGCGCATGAGGAGCTGGAGGTCCGCGTAGCCGAGCGCACCGCTGAACTGCGACAAGCAAACCGCAGTTTACGGGGACTGAACGCGCGTCTGCTGCGGCTGCAGGACGAAGAGCGGCGGCGCATTGCGCGGGAACTGCATGATAGTGTCGGACAGCTTCTGGCTGCGATGAGCATGAACGTCGCGATCGTTTCTTCAGAAAAAGAGAAGCTAACTGCGCGAGCGGCTGAAGCGGTGCACGAGAACGGAAGTCTGGTAGAGCAAGTGCTGGCGGAGATTCGGACGCTTTCCTATTTATTGCATCCGCCGCTACTGGACGAAATGGGACTGGAGTCGGCCTTGAACTGGTATGTTGCGGGATTTTCAGAACGCAGTCGCATTCAGGCCGAGTTGAAATTTAGCGAGGGCTTTGGCCGGCTGTCGGCGGAAATGGAAACAGCCATATTCCGGATTGTGCAGGAATGCCTGACCAACGTGCATCGGCATTCGGGCAGTGCCAGGGCCACCATAGCCGTGATGCGGAAGGCGGATGAAATCGTCGTGGAAGTGAACGATGAAGGATCGGGAATCCCGCACGAACAGCTCCTCCAGATGGAAATGGGTGCCACGACCGGGGTAGGATTTCGCGGAATGCGCGAGCGCATTGGAGAGCTTGGCGGAAATCTGGAAGTGCGCTCACGAAATCCGGGGACCCAGATTGCTGTCCGGTTACCGGTCAAACGCGAGGGAGAAGCGGTTAGGGCCTGAGTCCGCAGCGGCGAGAATGGAAGTCGGTTCCGGCAAAGCTCGCCGGCCCGTCAGGAAGCGTCTTTGCGGGTGGCCGGCATGAAATCCCGGGGCCTTTTGCTTCAGCGGATGGCAGAACGCCGGGAAAGCCCGGATTCCTGGGGCAATACATCTAAGTCTTGCTTTCCACCATCAAAGTAAGTGAGCCGTGACGGCGGCTTGATTGCAAGGTTGGCCCTAGTTTCCAGGTCAGGGAGAATGGGACATGATAGACCCGGCAATCCGGACGAAGGCACGACTGTTTCTGCGTTGCGCGCTGGCTTTGGGAATTGTGGTTTCCGCCAGTGGCGCAATTCGCGCGCAGGAACAGCAGAATCAGACGCAAGATCAATCACCAAGTTCCCCACAATACGCTCCACAGGACCGCCCCCAGGATCCGCCGCCTGCTCAGCGAAGCCAGCGGCAAAATGCTCCACCGCAGGATCATCCGCAGTCACCGCCTACAGACCGGTCGGATCGGCCGCCGGCAGGTCAACAGGCTCCGCCCTATGATGAGCCACCACCTCCTCCTCCGACACTGACGATTCCAGCAGGAACGGTTCTCGTCGTGCGGACCAATGACTTTTTATCGAGTGATCACAGCAAAGTGGGAGACATGTTCGCCGGAGTATTGGACCAGCCACTCGTCGTGAACGGGTGGGTGGTCGCGCGCCGCGGGCAGACGATCACGGGCCAGGTGAAAGCAGTCAAGAAAGCGGGTCTGGTCAAAGGCACTTCGCAACTGGGCCTGGAGGTGACCGACCTGACTTTGGTCGATGGCCAGCAGGTGCGTGTTTCGACGCAGTTGTGGCAAGGCAGCGGCGGCACGTCACACGGGCAGGATGCTGCCACGATCGGCGCTACAACCGGCACGGGAGCATTGATTGGAGCCGTCGCGGACTCCGGCAAAGGCGCTGCAATCGGAGCTGGCGCGGGGGCGGCAGCGGGCATCGGAGCCGTACTGCTCACGCGGGGACGCGCAACCGTTCTGCCGCCGGAGGCGCAGCTCAGCTTTCGGCTAACGGATGCGGTAAAGGTGGACACGACAGCCGGCCAACAGGCTTTCTTGCCCGTGACGCAGGAGGATTTCGATAACGGTCGTGGTGGAGATCGTCGGCCGACGCATCGCGTGGTAGGCGCCTATCCGTACGGATATTACGGCTACCCCGGTTACTACGGTTTCTATGATGGCTTCTGGGGACCTCGGTTTTATGGGGCCTACGGATTCCGCGGCGGGTTCCGCGGCGGATTCCGTGGCCGCGGCCGGTGGTGAACTTGGTTTGAGGAAGCGGCAACTAAGGGCGCTCCGATTTCACAATCGGGGCGCCTTTTTGCTTTGGGGGTCGGCAGCCGGCCGCAAAGGCCTTCGTAAATTTACATACGAGTGACAGTGGCGCGACACGGACTGCGGCGGAGCGAGCTAGCATGTCAAGCGTTGGGTGGTGCTTTCTCGATTGGACCTTGGATGTATTGGGGTAACCGTAACGAACAGGTCGACATGCAGACGATGGATGCTGTAGTACGCTACCGTTGATCTTGGTGATTATCCCTTGGCAGAACGCAGCACGTCTGAGCAACCTTTACAGGAATGCGACCCTCCTACGTACGGGTTCCCAAACACCGTAGATCGTTCGTCGGATTGCACGCAAATTCTCTCTCCCCGGAAGGCCCATGAGATCGACAATTCCGTTCCTTCGTAATTCCCTGTTTCTACTGCTCGCCTTTTTGGCCCTGACCGCTTCGCGCGCGTCGGGACAAATGAAACCTGCGGCTGCGCGGATTGTGCGCGCCGTAGATGATACGCAAACGGTCACGCTAAAAGGCAATGTACATCCGTTGGCGCGGGCCGAATTTGATCGGGGCACGGTCGAAGCTGGGCAGGCAGCCGGACGCATGCTTCTCCTCCTGCAGCGCAGTCCAGAGCAAGAGACAGCGTTGCACCAGTTGATCGACGAGCAGCAGACCAAGTCTTCGTCCAATTTCCATGCGTGGCTCACTCCAGAACAATTCGGGCAACAGTTCGGCCCGGCGGACGCCGACATTCAGGCCGTTACCACGTGGCTGGCCGCACAAGGATTTTCGGGAATCAAACTGGGCGCAGGGCGCACGACGATTGAGTTCAGCGGCACGGTCGGTCAGGTGCAGGAAGCGTTTCATACCGAACTCCACAATTATCTGGTGAACGGAAACCGGCGCATCGCCAATTCCAGCGATCCGCAGATTCCGGTAGCCCTTTCGCCCGTTGTCGCCGGAGTCGTCTCGCTCAATAGCTTCCCGAAACTTTCGCATGCGCGCAGAATCGGAACCTACGAGCGCGACGAAAAAACAGGAGAAGTCCGTCCGTTGCTCACGACGACTTCCGGATGTGGGGCCGCCGGCACTTCCCCCTGTTACGCGGTTGGGCCTGGCGACTTTGCCAAGATCTACAACATTCCTTCGACACTTGACGGAACTGGGCAAACGATTGCGATCGTTGGCCAAACCAATATCAATGTCTCCGACGTGCAGGCGTTCCGCGCTTTTTTTGGATTGACCAATAATTTTAGCGCTTCCAATATTATTTTAAACGGGCCCGATCCAGGGATCACGTCGGTCGATGAAGAGGGTGAAGCCGATCTGGACGTACAGTGGTCGGGAGCGGTGGCGCCGAAAGCTACGATTAAGCTGGTGGTTTCAGAAACCACCGACACGGGAATTACGTCGGGGATCGACCTTTCCGCTCTCTACATTATTGACAACAATGTCGCACCGGTCATGAGCGAGAGTTACGGCGCGTGCGAAGCGGGACTGGGAACGATTGGAAACGCTTTCTACAATGCGTTGTGGCAGCAGGCCGCAGCCGAAGGTATTACTGTGCTTCTTTCAACCGGCGACAACGGATCCGCCGGTTGCGACGATTTTACCACCGCAAGTACCGCCGCGAATGGGATCGCCGTCAGCGGATTTGCCTCGACGCCATACAACATTGCGGTGGGGGGAACCGATTTCAATGATGTCGGAAGCTTTCTGACATCATTGAAATCG